>Ga0079226_10000324_pt1 | contig 32538 bp, 49 predicted proteins | sample Poulit2014_FD_76345 | JGI IMG/M metagenome (GOLD analysis project Ga0079226, IMG submission 76345) | Agricultural soil microbial communities from Georgia to study Nitrogen management - Poultry litter 2014 | ecosystem: Environmental > Terrestrial > Soil > Agricultural land | place: USA: Georgia...
CATCGGCTTTCGCCCGGCTTTTGTTTCCTGAGTCCTGGTTTCTGTCACCTGCTGGGCGCGCGTTAGCGCGCCGTAATCAAAATGCAAGATTTACGCGTCGCACAGAAAGTGGAGCAAATGATCGAATACGGCTATGCCGCCGTGCGGCACTTCCCGAAAGCGGAGCGCCACGTCATGAGCCAAGAACTGCGGCTGTCCATGCTGCAAGTGCTGCGCCTGGTCATTGTCTGCGGCAAGCGCTACCACAAAAAGACCACGCTGCGCGATCTGGACGCCGAACTGGAATTGCTGCGGCGCCAGATTCGCCTGGCACAGACGCTGAAAATCCTGCCCTTCAAGAAATACGAAACCTGGGCGCGCCAGCTGGATGAAATCGGGAGAATGATCGGGTCATGGCTCAAGAAGGCATAGGGTTGGATGCAATGCGCTTCCCGCGTCGCGGTGGCAACCGCAGGAACGGCTCGAATGCCGGCCTTGCCGCGCTGAATCTGAACAATGCGCGCAGCAATCGCAACGTCAACATCGGCTTTCGCCCGGCTCTTGGGGAAAGGTCAGAAGGCGCGTGTGCCACGGCCGCGCGTCCAGCACAACCCCTCAAAAGGGCATCCAATCCACGGCCAAGCGCCGGAAAACGAACCCATGCCGCGAGGCCAGTAGCCGCGCAGCGGCGGCCGTCTTGCGGCACTTTGCAGCCATGAAGACTTACAACCATCTGTTCCCGACCATTTACGCGTTCGACGCCCTGTACGCCGCCTACAAGCGCGCCCGCCGTGGCAAGCGCCATCTGCCGGAGATCCTGCGCTTCGAGAGCAATCTGGAAAGCGAGCTAATCCAGCTGCAAAACGAATTGATCTGGGGCGAGTACCAGACCGGACCGTATCGATTGTTCTACGTCCACAAGCCCAAAAAGCGCCTGGTCGCCGCGCTGCCGTTTCGCGACCGTGTCGTGCAGCACGCGCTGCATGCGGCGCTGGAGCCGATTTGGGAGCCGCGCTTCATCCACCACAGCTATGCCTGCCGGCCTGGCAAGGGCATGCATGCCGGCGCCGACACGGCGCAAAAGTGGCTGCGCGACATCGAGCGCCATTATGGCAAGGCGCACGTGCTCAAGGCCGACGTACGCAAGTATTTCGCCAGCATCAATCGACGCATTCTTTTCCGCCTGCTCGCGCGCCGCATTCGCTGCCCGGGCACGCTCGCCCTGTGCCGCGACATCCTCGCCTCCTGGCGCCACGGTTTGCCGATCGGCAACCTGATCAGCCAGCTCTGGGCCAATGTCTATCTGCACGAGCTGGACAAATTCGCCAAGCAAACCCTGCGCGCCCGGCGCTATATCCGCTATATGGACGACTTTGTCATCGTGCATCCGGACAAGGCGCAGCTGCATCATTGGCGCCGCCAGATCACCGCCTGGCTGCGCGCCAGCCTCAAGCTCGAGCTCAATCGCAAGACGCAAGTTTTCCCGGTCGCCCGCCGCCATGGGCGGGCGCTGGATTTCCTCGGCTATCGCATGTGGGCGCATCGCCGACGGCTGCGCCCGGACGCCATCAAGCGCATGCACCGCCGCATGCGCCAAATGCAGGGCCAGTACGCCAGCGGCGAGATTAACTTTGCCGACATCCGCCAGCGCATCGCCAGCTGGGACGGCCACGCCCGCCGCGCCCACAGCTACGGCCTGCGCCAGCAGCTATTCACCCGCTACGCCTTCACCAGGAGCACCCACAATGGCTGAACAACACCACGACGAAGACGCAACCCCGCTCGCCGATACCCGCCGCGCCCAGATTGCCGCGCGGCGCTACCGGCAAGAGTGTCGCGGCATCATCATCGCCGGCCTGCGCTACGCCACCGACCGCGCCTCGCAGGGGCGTATTACCAGTGCCGTGCTGGCCGCGCGCCAGGCGCAGGAGCTCGAGCAGCCCTTCAGCGTGCGCTGGAAAACAGCCGACGGCTGGGCCGAGCTGGATGCCGCCGGCGTCATCGCCTTTGGCAATGCCGCGCTTGCCTACGTACAGGCCTGCTTCGACCGCGAGCAAGCTCTGCTCGGCGCGCTCGAGGCCGGCACCTACACCGACGCCATGCTCGGCACCGGCTGGCCCGACAGCGAGGTGCAGGCGCCATGAAAGTCACCGTCACCAATGCCGGCTTCGCCGCCCTGCCCTCCACCGCGGGCGGCGTCAGCGAGCTGCGCCTGGCCGAAGTCGCCCTCGGCCACGGCCAGGCCGCCAACGACCCCGCCACGACCGCGCTCGAGCACGAAGACACGCGCCTGCCCACCATTGCCGGGCAGGCGGTATCCGCGCGCGTCATTCATCTGGTGATCCGCGACCAATCTACTGCGGCCTACACCGTGCGCGAGTTTGGCCTGTACACCGCCGCCGGTGAACTGTTCGCGGTCTATTCGCAGGCTGAACCGATCATCGAGAAATCGGCCGGCTCGACGCTGCTGCTGGCGCTCGACATCGACTTCGACAACATCGACGTCAGCGAGCTCACATTCGCCAGCATCGACTTCATCAACCCGCCCTGGTCGACCACGGTCAAAGGCGTGCTCAAAAGAGCCACCACCGCCCTCGCCGAAGGCCTGCGCGACAACACCACCGGCATGACCCCGCGACGCACCGCCGATGCCATCGCCGCCTGGCTTGGCGCCCGCAAACCCGGCGCCGACGGCGGGCTCGACGCCGACCTGCTCGACGGCGAGCACGGCAGCTTTTATCGCGACGCCGGCCACCTGAACAAAGGCACTCTGCCGCGCGCGCGCCTGCCGCACGCCAGTGGCGCCGCCTACGGCGCCGTGCGCTTTGCCAGCACGGAGCAAGCCAAGGACGGGCGCAACAACAGCCGCGGCATGACTCCGAAACTGGTCGCCGACCTGGTCACGCGCATGCTCAACGAACAGCGCAACAAAGACTGGCCCGTCGGCAGCATCTACTGCAACGCCGCCGACAGCACCAACCCCGGCCAATTCCTGCCCGGCACCTGGACGAAAATCAGCGAAGGCTTTCTCTACCCGCACGGCGCCGCCAGCGCCGGCAGCGTCGGCAGCACCGGCGGCGAGAAAGAAGTCAAGCTAACGGCTGGCCAAATGCCCAAGCACACGCACGGCGCCAGCACAAAAAATGCTGGCGGGCACTCTCACACGCGCGGCAGCATGAATATCACGGGGGCGTTCAGAACGCGCCTGTTCGAGAACGGGAACAGAGCGGTATACAGCGCCGGGGGCGCATTTAGAGACGAAGGGAACAGTGGTGACAGCGCATTTAATACACTGGCTGCTGCTGGCGGCCAAGTAAAGAGAAGTCACACCACCTTTGACGCCCAAAGGTCGTGGTCAGGCAGGACAAGCAACAACGGGAGCCATAACCACAGCGTCACGGTAAACAGCGCTGGCGGCAGCCAGGCCCACAACAACATGCCGCCTTATGTCACGGTCTACATGTGGCGGCGCACGGCCTGACGGGCGCGGCGCTGGCGCCCAACTCTGTAACACCCTGCGCAAACAGCACTAAAAACTAGGCAAACGCGCGCCCGGGCGCGACCATCGGGGCAGAGCCAACCCAGGTATCGCCCTATGCCCCAGGACTTCCACCACGGCGTGCGCGTGATCGAACTCAACGACGCGCCGCGCCCGATCCGCACGATCGCCACCGCCATCATCGGCCTCGTCGGCACCGCGCCCGAAGCCGCCGCCGCCGACTTCCCGCTCGATGAGCCCGTGCTCGTCACCGACATCTACGATGCCATCGGCAAGATCGGCGCCGCCGGCACGCTCAAGGCCGCGCTCACCGCCATCTCCGACCAGGCCAACCCGGTCATCGTCGTCGTGCGCGTCGAAGAGGGCGCCGACACCGGCGAGACCACCGCCAACATCATCGGCACGGTCGACGACCAGGGCCGGAAAACCGGCCTGCAGGCGCTGCTGTCGGCCGAGAACAAGACCGGCGTGCGCCCGCGCATCATCGGCGCGCCCGGCTTCGACGCCGAAGACATCACCGCCGCCGTCGGCAGCATTGCCGAAAAGCTGCGCGCGTTCGGCTACGCCAAGGCCGTCGGCGACACGGTCAGCGAGGCCATTGCCTACCGCGACAGCTTCGGCCAGCGCGAGCTGATGCTCATCTACGGCGACTTCACCGCCTTCGACGTCGACGAGGAAGCCACGCGCGAAGCCAAGACCGTGGCCCGCGCCATGGGCCTGCGCGCCTACATCGACGAAACCGTCGGCTGGCACAAATCCCTGTCCAACGTGCCGGTCGAAGGCGTCACCGGCATCGAGCCCGACATCAGCTTTTCCCTGCAGCAGACCGGCACCGATGCCGACCTGCTCAACGGCGCCGACGTCACCACGCTCATTCGCCACTCCGGCTTTCGCTTCTGGGGCAACCGCACCTGCAGCGAAGATGCCAACTTCGCCTTCGAGACCTACGTGCGCACCGCCCAGGTGCTCGCCGACAGCATTGCCGAGGCGCAGTTCGCGGTGGTCGACTCGCCGCTTTTGCCGGGCCAGATCCGCAGCATCATCGACAGCGTCAACCGCAAGGGCCGGAGCCTGGTGCGCCGCGGCTACCTGCTCGGCTTCGAAGCCTGGTACAACCCCGCAGCCAACAGCGTCAATGACCTCAAGAGCGGCAAGGTCTACATCGACTACGACTACACCCCGGTGCCGCCGCTGGAGAACCTCAACTTCAACCAGCGCATCACCGACCGCTACCTGCTCGACTTCGCCGAGCGCGTCGCCGCCGCCTGATTCGTCGCCCACCGGAGCCTGATCCATGGCACTACCGCATAAACTCAAAGCCTTCCAGCTGTTCGTCGACGGCGGCGGCTGGATCAACGAAGTTCCCAGCCTCACCCTGCCGGAGCTCTCGCGCAACCTCACCGCCTACCAGGGCGGCGGCATGGCCGGCCCGGTGCAGGTCGACCTCGGCCAGGAGGAAATCGAATTCTCCTGGACCACGCCGACCATGCGCAAGGAAGCCTTCGCCACCTACGCCAGCCCCGAGCACGATGCCGCCCAGCTGCGCTTCGAAGGCAGCTACGAATCCGACGAAGACGGCAGCACCCTGCCTGTGCGCGTCACCGCCCACGGCCGCTATGCCAGCATCGGCAGCACCGAGGCCAGCGCCGGCGAAGACAACGAAGGCAGCGAATGGACCATGACCGCCAGCTACTACAAGCTCGAGATCGATGGCAGCGCCGTCATCGAGATCGACATGGTCGCCGGCACCGTCATCGTCAACGGCGAAGACCGCACCGCCCAGCGCCGCCAGAACATCGGCATGATTTAACCCGGCAACCGGCATGCCCGAAGCCGCCCCAGCACGCGCCAGCCGCCTGGCGCACCCCACCCAGAGGAGCAAGCACCCATGAGCGAGTCCGACGCCAGCACCGATCACACCCCCGCCGCGGCCGATGAATACCGGCAAGTCGAGCTGGAGCGCCCCATCCGCCGCGGCAAGCAAAGCGTGGCCCTGGTCGCCCTGCGCCGGCCCCGCGCCGGCGAGCTGCGCGGCGTGGCCCTCACCGACGTCATGCAAATGGACGTCGCCGCGCTCGCGCGCGTCATCCCGCGCGTGTCCGACCCGGTGCTCAGCGCCGCCGAAATCAACGCCCTCGACCCCGCCGACCTGGTGCAGATTGCCAATGAGGTCATCGGTTTTTTGTTGCCGAAGCAGGCACGGCTCGACAGCACGGGCTAAGCCTGCCCGCGCGCGTCACCGACGCCATGGCCGACCTCGCCCTCGTGTTCCACTGGGCCCCGCGCGACATGGCCCCCATGACGCTCGCCGAACTCGCCGAATGGCGCGAAGCCGCGCGCCAGCGCCTGCCCGACCCCGGCCCGCGGGCATGACCCTCGCCCCAAGCGCAGCGCCGGAGCCCTGAATGGCCAAGAAAGAACTCAACCTCAACGTCTTGCTCGAAGCGGTCGACAAGGTCACCGGCCCGCTCAAGCGCATCCAGGGCATATCCAAGCGCACCGCCGAGGCGCTCAAAAGCGACCGCCGCGAGCTCAAGAACCTCAACCGCGCGCAGAAGGAATTCGGCCAGTTCAAGGCCCTGCGCCGCGGCGCCGAGCAGACCCAGCAGGCCCTGGCCGCCCAGGAACAGGAAGTCGCCCGGCTCACGCGCGCCATCAAGGGCGCCGGCGGCTCCACCAAACGCCTCAACCAACAGCGCAACGCCGCCATTCAGCGCGCGCGCAAGCTCAAGCGCGAATACGGCGAACAGCAAAGCAAGCTGCAAAACCTGCGCAACAGCATCAGCCAGGTCGCCGGCGCCACCGGCAGCTGGAGCGAACGCGAGCGCCGCCTACAGCAGCGCATCGAGCAAACCAACAAGCGCATCCAGCGCCGCCAGAACGCGCTGCAGCGCCTCGGCCAGGCCGACCTCGGCGGGCGCTTCGCGCGCATGACCGGCGAAGTGCGCCGCTTCGGGCGCCGCGCCACGTTTGCGCTCGGCGCCGCCGGCGCCGGCATCTTCGGCCTGGCCAAGAGCGCCGCGGATCTCGGCGACAGCGTCAGCCTGCTCGCCGAGCAGCTCGGCATGGATGTCGAAAAGCTGCAGGAATACCGCTACGCCGCCGGGCTCGCCGGCATCTCCACGCAGAAGTTCGACTCCAACATCGAGCGCTTCGTCAAGCGCCTGGGCGAAGCCGCCAACGAAACCGGCGCCGCCGCCCCCGCCTTCGAAGCGCTCGGCCTGGACGCCGCCGCCCTCGCCGACATGCTCCCCGGCGAAGCGCTCGAACACGTCGCCGACGCCCTCGCCAACGTCGACAACAAGACCCGGCGCGTGGCCCTCGCCGCCAAGTTCTTCGGCCGGCGCGGCGTCGCCATGCTCAACATGATCGAAAACGGCAGCGAAAGCCTGCGCACCATGGGCGCGGAAGCGCAGCGCACCGGCTACGTGCTCGACCACGACGCCGCGCGCGCCGCCGCCGCCTTCAGCGCCAAAATGCACGAGACGCAAATGACGCTCGCCGGCGTCAAGAACACCATTGGCGTGGCGCTGCTGCCGGCCGTCACCGAGCTCATGGGCAAACTCTCGCACTGGCTGCAAACCAACCACGAGCAAGTGGTCGCATTCGCGCGCACTTTCGGCGACAACCTCAAGCGCGCCGTGCCCATCATCCGCGACCTGGCCAGCGGCATGTACCGCGCCGCGCGCACCATGGCCGGCTGGATCGGCACCGTCGCCGAGCTGGTCGGCGGCTTCAAGAACCTCGGCCTGCTCGTCGCCGCCCTGTTCGCCGCCAAGATGATCGCCGCCATCGTCAGTTTCGGCAGCGGCCTGGTCACCGCCGCCGGCGCCGTGCTGTCGCTCGCCGGCGCCCTGCCCCTGGTCGGCACGGCGCTCAAGGGCATCGGCGCCGCCCTCGCCGCCAACCCCATCGGCATCACCATCATGGCCATTGCCGGCGCCGCCTTTCTTATCTACAAGTATTGGGAGCCGATCAAGGCATTCTTCACCGGCCTGTGGGACAAGATCAAGCAAGCCTTCGCCGCCGCGCGCGACGCCATCAACAACGTCATCACGCACTGGCGCCCGCTGGCGCTGATCAAAAGCGTACTGCTCGGCGGCCTCGGCAAGCTCACGCACGAGCTGGTGGACAAATTCAAAAGCCTCGGCTCCAGCATCGTCGGCGGCATTGCCAGCGGTATCAAGGGCGCCGCCGGCACGGCCAAGAACGCCGTCACCAATGTCGCCAGCGGCACCGCCGGCTGGTTCGCAGACAAGCTCGGCATCCGCAGCCCCAGCCGCGTGTTCCGCGATTTCGGCCTCCACACCATCGAAGGCTACCGCCAAGGCCTGCAGCGCGGCCAGCGCCGCCTGCGCCACCAACTCGACACGCTCGGCGGCGCCATCGCCCCCGGCCCCGCCCTCACGTTCGACCGGCGCGCCCCCGCCACTGCCCCGGCGGCCGCCGGCGGCGCATCTGTCAGCGTCAACTTCAGCGGCGACATCAACATCAGCAGCCGCGAGGAAGCCAGCATGTTCATGCACCAGGTGGAAAGCGCTGTCGAGCGGGCCCTGGCCAATGCCGAACGCCAACGCGCCGCCCGCGCGCGCTCGGCCCTGTTCGACCGGGAGTAAGTCATGATCTACAACTTCAACACCAGCGTACCGCTGCTACTGCTCGCCCTTTTCTGCCCGTTCTTCTGGTGGCTGCCATGATGATGGCCTACGGCCTGTTCGTGTTCCGCCTCGAGACCGCGCCCTACCAGAGCCTGCAGCGGCAGATGCAATGGCGCCACCCGGCCCAGGGGCGCGTTGGCCTGCGCCCGGCGCGCCAATACCTCGGCCCGGGCGACGACCAGATCACGCTCGCCGGCACGCTGTTGCCGCAGCTCACCGGCGGCCAGCTCAGCATCGAAGCCCTGCGCGCGCTCGGCGATGGCGGCCGCGCCTGGCCACTCATCGAAGGCACCGGCTACAACTACGGCGCCTACGTCGTCACCGGGCTCAGCGAAGACAAGAGCACGTTTTTCCACGACGGCGCCGCCAGCCGCATCGACTTCGAGCTGACGCTCGTGCGCGTAGATGGCGACACCAGCGCCGTGCTCGGCACGCTCACCCCGGCCGATGTCGCCAACCTCGTCACCCGCTCCGGGCTGGCGTTCTAATGCCCACGCTCACCGCCCGCCACCACGCCCAGGCGCCCGACTACCGCATCAGCATCGCCGGCCAGGCGATCACGCCGCGGCTGCGCCCACGCCTGCAGACGCTCGCCATTCGCCAGGCACGCGGCGAGGAGGCCGACGAGCTCACCCTCACGCTCGAGGATGCCGACACCCGCCTGCAACTGCCGCGCACCGGCGTCACTGTGCAAGTCGAGCTCGGCTGGCAGGGCCAGGGTGTGGCCACCATCGGCGAGTTCATTGTCGACGAGGTCGAGCACAGCGGCGCCCCGGACCAGGTCCACATCCGCGGGCGCAGCGCCGACCTGCGCGCCGCCCTGCCCGTGCCGCGCACGCACAGCTACGACAACACCACGCTCGGCGCCATCATCGAAACCATTGCCGGGCGCCACCAGCTCACGCCGACCATCGCGCCCAGCCTCGGCGCGCGCGCCATCGCCCACATCGACCAAACCGACGAATCCGACGCCAACTTCCTCACCCGCCTTGGCGAACGCTACGACGCCATCGCCACCATCAAGCAGGCGCACCTGCTGTTTCTGCCCGCCGGACAGGCGCAAACCGCCAGCGGCCAGGCCATGCCGCAACTCGCCATCAGCCGCGCCAGCGGCGACTCGCACCGCTACCGCACGACCGACCGCGAGCGCTACACCGGCGTCATTGCCTACTACCGCGACACCGCCGCCGCCGAGCGCCAGCGAGTCACCGCCGGCAACACCGAAACCCGCCCCAAAACCCTGCGCGACACCTACCCCACGCAAGCCGAAGCCCAGGACGCCGCCAACAGCGCCTGGCGCAGCCTGCAGCGCAGCAGCCGCGCGCTGGAGCTCGCCCTCGCCCGCGGGCGGCCCACGCTGGCGCCGGAAACCCGCATCACGGTGCACGGCTTCAAAGCCGAGATCGACGCCATCGACTGGCTTGCCGTCGAAGTCGAGCACCGCCTCGGCCCCGACGGCTACACCAACACGCTCAAGCTCGAGCAGAAATAACCCGCCCGGCCCAGCAGCGCCACGGCGCCCGCCAGCGCGCCGCAGCCGCGCCGCCCGGCTCACCCCACAGGCCAGGGGCGCGATCGCCCAGCACGCAGCCACACAGCGCGCCGCTTTGTTCCGCGTTTACGGAATTATTTCGCAAACCCCGTTGCATTCCGGTTTTTGTTCCTTATACTAGGAACTGCGGAAGGGCACAGGCCCGCCGCCTATCCGACTCACAAGGAGCGATTAAATGACATACACAGCCCTCGGCATGCGCTTTGCCAGCCGCGCAGCCGCCATCCGCACGCTAACCGACGACCTTTTGTCGCTCGGCGGGCGCGATCCGGCCCAGGCCAGCAAGGAAGAACGCGTCTACGCGCGCATGCTCGCCCACATAGCGTTAGCTAATGACGAACACCGACAAAAAAAAAGCCCACCTGCGCCAGGCCGGCGAAGCCCTGTACGGCCAGCACTGGCAAGCCCCGCTCGCGGCCGATCTCGGCATCAGCGCGCGCAGCGTGCGCTACTGGCTCACGGGCGAACGCAACATCCCCCAAGGCGTGTGGCATGAACTGGCCACACTACTCAAGCAGCGCGGCCAGCACGCTCTGGCCCTGGCTGCAGAAATAGAATCTCAACTGGGAGCAACCGATGCTTAACAAAACCATAGCCAAACTCTGCCTGGGCGCCGTTGCGGCCAGCTGCGTCACGGCCGCCCCGGCGCAGTCGGCGCAAGAACTGCTGCAGGCAGCCATCACCAAGCAAGGGCGCAGCTGCCCGCAGGTCACGGCCATGCGAGGCTTTGCCACCACCGAAGACGGCACCCCGCTGCTTGCCGCCGCCTGCAGCAATGGCGATCGACACGTCGTCAAGCTGCTGCCCGGCGAACGGCTGGAGTATATGTTCACGTGCGACGCCATAGAAGCGCGGGCGGACGTGAAGTGTTTTCCGTCTGGGCGGTAATGCCGGAGTTCAGCGGTGAGCGTAGCGGATCCGCTGCAAAGACTTGTTAAACGACGACAGAAGGTAACGGCATGAAGGAGTTAATCGAGAACATACGGGATGCGGCCAAGGATGCGCTTGCCGCAGAACGGAAATTGGATCGTTTGCATGACGGCCAGATCCGACGGATGCATGACGGCAGCATGACGCGAGCCCAAACGACGACGTACAACGCGCGGGCTTCTGAGGCAGCGACGCAACTGTCAGCAGCAGAGCGGGAACTAAAGGCGGCATGCAGGAAATACCTGCATGAGTGATGTTGCCGCCCAGCGCCTAAGCTGAGTTGCGCGCAAGCGTCAACTCCAGCGCACTGTTGGACGACCACGGAGAATGACATGAATGATATTCAATTGAGGTGCCCAAAATGCGGGTTCTCGAAGATAGTCGACCCCGATGATACCGACCCACCGCATACAGCCGTTGTGGAGCTGCTTTGTCTGAATTGCGAGACAGGAACTTTTGCGGCGCCCCGGTATTTCGACATTGATGGAAATGAACTTAAACCGGTGTCGCTCAACATCTAATATACGGCAACGGGCGGGCCGTCACCCGCCCATCAGGGCCAGCACAATAAGCACGGTCCAGCCGGCCAGAAAACCCCAACAGAAACTCGGCCAGTGCCAGCGGCGCTGGCCGCTTTGTTTGCGCCGCTTGCCGGATGCCGCGCGCAGGCGCTGCAACTCGGCCTCATTATGCGCGCCGGTGCGGGCCGCGATCTCTGCCTGGCGCGCCGGGCGCGGCGGCTTGCGCGTCGGCGGTGCCTGCTCGGGCTGTGGCGCGGGCGCGGCGGCCATGGCCTCGTCCGGCAACTCGCCCAGCTCCAGCAGCGTGACGAACTGCTCCGCATCCAGCACCGTCACTCCGCATTCCTGCGCCTGCGCCACCTTGCGCGCGCCCGCATTTGCGCCCGTGCACAGGAAATCCAGCGTATCCGACACCGTCCTGCGCACGCGCATGCCCTCGGCCATGGCGCAGTCTTCCAGACGGTCGCGCTCGGCCTGTGCAAAGCCGGTGAACAGCACACTCAAATCGCCGCTGCGCCGCGCCGTGCGCAACAGCTCATCGCCGCCCTCAAGCCATTCGAGCACGCGATCCTTGCGAAAGGTGCGCACCATGCCATGGGCTTCGGAATAGCCGGAAAAGTGCGTGCCTTCGTCGCCGTAGTTGGTCAACGCCTGCTCCTTGATCTCGCCGGCGCTGTTCTGATAGATGAAGCGGATTGGTTGTGCCATGTTCCCCTCGTTGTTCGTGCATGAATGCGCCCGTCATCAGGCCTCGGCCACCCGCCGGCACAGCTCGCGCAGCAGCTCCTCGTCCAGGCCGGGCAGGCGCTCGAGCAGGTAGCGTTGCTGTTCGCTGAGCTCGCTCGCGCATTGCCCGGCGAGCACTACGTTGCCATCGCCCACCACGTTGTTGTTGCCCAGAATGACAATGCCCGGCGGGCGCTCGCCCCCGTTGTTGTCGTCGCTGTTGAGAATTGCATCTTTAACCACGTTTCGTACCTTTTCGCTGATCCCTTCCAACGTCTCCCCCATAAATGGCGTGTCAGGACGCGCTGCGCACCAGGCGAATGATGTTGTCGCGGCTGGGCGGCGTTTGCGCGTCGGCATAAATTTCCACCAGCGTCACGACGAGATGCGCCTTGTTGTCGGGCGTCATGACACGTCCGGTTTCCGCTAGTGCCGATTCAATCCCGGCGATGATCGCGGCCAATATATCGGAATCCACCGTGATCTTGGCGGCCGGTAGCGCGGCGGGTTCGGGCCGGCTTTCGCCTGCTTCCTTTGTGACCCGTTGCGGCTTTTTCGCGCTCGCCGCCGTACCCGATCCAAACATGAGCCAATCCAGGCTTTTTCCAGTCTTGCGGGCCACGATCGCGGCCGCTTCATACGGCACGCTGCCGCGCGTAATCGCATTCTGAATGGCGTTTGAGCTGTAGCCGACATAGTGCGACATGTCTTTTACGCTGCGCAGACCACACGCTGTTTTCATCCGTGCAACAACGGCTTTTGGCTCAATTTGGGTTTTTTTGTTGTCCGCCATGAAATAAATATCTCGTATAGGGCTTGCATAAAGACCCGATACGGGTTTATGCTCGGCCCTGTCGTTAGTTGTTATTGACAGTCTACACATGAAACACCCCGAACACGTAGCCGTATCGCGCGCACCCAATGGTTGCAGCGCATCCGTACAGGCTCAGGTCACGCCCGAGGAACGGGCGCAGATCCGAGCCCTGGCGTTCGCCGAATCCCGCAGCATGGGCGCCACGGCGCGCTTGCTCATCATCGAAGCGTTGCGCGCCCGTGCAAACGGCTCGTGCAGCGCGAATTAAGGAGTAGTACCCATGTACGCCGACCCGAACCGCGTGCGCGAGCCCTATGCCCGCCTGCGCCTGGACCGTTACGAAGCCAAGCTCATCGACTCGCTGGTCGAGTACACCGGGCTGTCGCGCGCCGAGCTGGTGCGCCAGCTGGTGCTCAACGAAGCCATGGATGTGTTGGGGCTGCAAACGTCTCATGCCTGCACCATGCCTTGCTCGACGCGCGAAAGCGCGGGCCAGGACAGTGCCGGTTGAGGCCCTCATGACGGACGAACTGCACCTGCCGCTCGACCCCGCCCTGGCCGCCCAGCTTGACCTGATCTGCCAGCAATTCCACCTGGAAACACGCGAGGAGGCCGCCGAGCTGCTGCTCAAGCGCCGCCTCGGGCGCGCTGCGCGGCGCATCAGCCAACGCGGGCGGGCGCTGTACCTCATCCGCGACAAAAAGGGGAAAGCATGAGCAAGCCATCGCTGGCGCACCAGGGCGCCGAGGCCGCCAGCCGCGCGCGCAAACGCCGCGCCATGCCGTGCCCGCACTGCGGCGAGGCGCTGCGCGTGCGCTATTCGCAAATGCAGTCGGAGACGTGCCGCCAGGGCGGCATGGAATGCACCAATGCGTGCTGCGGCTGGCGCGGCACGTTTTCCACCACGCTCGATGCCACCCACGTGCAGTCGGCGCAGCCGCGCGCCGATGTGCGCATCCCGCTGTCGCGCGCGGCGCGCCGGCGCATGGAGCAGGCCCTGGCGCAGGACGACGCGCGCCGGGTCCGCGTCGAGTCCAACGAACCGAGGAGATGACCATGATCGATCTGCAAGAGCTGCAGGCGCACGGCTGGCGCCGCCAGAACCGCCGCGCCGCCTGGCGCGAACTGCGCCAGGGGCTCGCCGCTGGCCTGCGCCGGCGGCGCCCATTCCTGCGTGCGTGCCTGCACGCGCTGGCCACGCTGGCCACGTTGGCGCTGTGGTGCGCCTTTGTCTTTGTACTGCTGTATCTGGCCACGGCGTGAACCCGCAGCTGCGTGCCGACATCCTCGCCCGACTCACCGGGCCGGACTACCAGGGCGTGGTCAAGGGCCAGTACGTGCAGCGCATCGCCTGCCCGGACTGCCACAAGCGCGAGGCCTACACCCGCACCGAGAACCCGTGGATGATCTACTGCGGGCGCATGGACAAATGCGGCGCTGCCATCCATGTGAAGGACCAGTTCGCGGAATACTTCGACGACTGGTCGGCGCGCTATGCTCCGGTCAACGGTGCCGAGCCAGCGCCCAATGCCGTGGCCGACGGCTATTTGCGCGACGGCCGCGGCTTCGATTTGCGCCACTGCCGCGGGCACTATACCCAAGAGTACCACCACGACCAGCGCCTCGACATCGGCAGCCCGACGGTGCGCTTCACTCTGCCCGGCGGCGCCACCTGGGAGCGCATCATCGATGCGCCGTGGCGTTTCGGCAAGAAAAAGGCTGTGTTCCGCGGCGACTACAAGGGCGATGGCTGGCAGCTGGCCAGCGATGCCGAGCTGGTCGCGGCCGGCGAAGTGTGGCTGGTCGAGGGCATTTTTGATTGCATCGCGCTCGCGCACCACGGCATCGGGGGCGTATCGGCCATGTCGTGCGTCAACTTCCCGGCGCTGGTGCTGGAGCGTCTCAAGAGCGCGGCGCATGCGGCCCAGGCCGAGCGCCCCACGCTGGTGTGGGCGCTGGATGCCAACCGCGCCGGGCGCGACTGGGCGAAGAAGCACGCACGCCGCGCCGAGGAGCTGGGCTGGACGTGTCGCGCGGCGCAGCCGCCCCATGGCCTTGACTGGAACGACCTGCACCAGCGCGGCGAGCTCGGCGAAGATGCGCGCAAGATCTACCGCTATTACGGCGATCTGCTCATGGCGCCCTCGCCGGCGGCCAAGGCGCGGCTGATGCACGAGCGCAGCGAACGGCGCGCCTTTCTGTTCGGCTACGACAATCGCATGTACTGGTTCGAGCTCGACCAGGCGGCCATGGAAAAGGCCGTCAAGGCGATCACCGGCGAGGCCGGGATGGATGCACAAGTGCTGTCGTCGGCCGAGCGGCGCGCCGCCATCGAGCAGGCGGCCAAAGTGGTGCAGGTGTGCAGCGCCTACCCCACGGCGCTGTATTACCAGGCCAACGAGATCACCGACGAGAGCTGGTATTACTTTCGCGTCGACTCGCCGGGCGGTGCCAGCGTGCAGAACACGTTTTCCGGCGGCCAGCTGTCGGCCAATGCCGAGTTCAAGAAGCGCCTGCTGTCGATCGCCGCCGGCGCGGTCTGGACCGGCACCGCGCAGCAGCTGGATCGCCTGCTGCAGGAGCAGTTGGCGCGCATCAAAACAGTCGAGACCATCGATTACGTCGGCTACACCAAGGAACACGGCGCCTGGCTGCTGGGCGAGGTGGCCGTCGCGCGCGGGCGCCTGCTGCGCCAGACCAAGGAAGACTATTTCAACCTGGGGCGGCTGCGCCTGAAATCGCTCGCGCGCACGCCGGCGCTCGACATCAACCCGCGCCTGGATCAATTCCAGACCGACTGGCTCGCGCACCTGATCGGCGCCTGGGGCGCCGATGGCATTGTCACGCTCGCGTTTTGGCTCGGCAGCCTGTTTGCCGAGCAGATCCGCGCCGAGTTCGAGAGCTACCCGTTCCTGGAACTGGTTGGCGAGCCGGGCACCGGCAAATCCACCTTGCTGGAGTTCCTGTGGAAGCTGTGCGGGCGCATGGACTACGAGGGCTTCGACGCGAACAAGTCGACCATGGCCGGGCGCGCGCGCAACTTCGCCCAGGTCGCCAACCTGCCGGTGGTGTTGATCGAGTCCGACCGCGAGAGCGAGGGCGGCGCCAAGCAGCGCCAGTTCGACTGGGACGAGCTCAAGTCCATGTTCAACGGCCGTGCCGTGCGCTCGCGCGGCGTGCGTACCGCCGGCAACGAGACCTACGAGCCGCCGTTTCGCGGCAGCATCGTCATCTCGCAGAACGCGGAAGTGCAGGCCGGCCAGGCGATCCAGTCGCGCCTGGTGCACATCAAGGTCGACAAGAGCCGTCAAAGCCGCCAGACCAAGGAACACGCCGAAGCCATGGCGCAGTATGGCTGCGCAGACGTGTCCGGCTTCATCCTCAAGGCGGCGATGCAGGAAAAGGCTGTGCTCGGCCTGCTGCGCGAGCGCTACCAGAGCTATGCCAACTACATCATGGCGCAGGATGCCATCCGCGAGTTCCGCATCGGGCGCAATCACGCGCAAATGCTGGCGCTGGTGGATGCACTCGGCCCCGAAGGCCTGCAGCTGATCAACGAGGAGCATGTCGCCATGGCGCAAAAGCGCCTGCTGGCCATGGCCATCGAGCGCCAGCGCGCGCTCAATGCCGACCACCCCGTGATCGAGGAGTTCTGGGAGGCCTACGAGTATCTCGAATCCCTGAACGAGACCGAGCCGGTCGCCAACCACTACGGCAAGGACCGCGCCGACGGCCAGATTGCCGTCAACCTCAAGCACTTCGAGGCGCTGTGTGCGCACAACCGCATCGAGGCGCCGCCGGCCAAGGTGCTCAAGCGCTACCTCAAGGCCAGCCGCTCGCGCAATTTCATCCAGGCGAACCAGCCCATCTGGTCGCAGATTTCCACCCGTTCCATCCGCTGCTGGATATTCGAAGACCGGCGCGGCCAATAGCACCCGGAGCAACCCATGATCCACACAAAAAACACCGCCGAGACAAACGACTTCGCCAGCAAGCTCGGCGCTGCCATTGCCGATGCCGCGCGCCGGCGCCGCGCCGACAAGCTGCAAATGCTGGCGCACAAGGCCATGGGCGCGCATGCCGCCACCGGCGATGCGCGCTATCGCGAGGCCGCCAACAACGCCTGCGACCAGGCCGCGCGCCTGGCACACAACGCCGGCGCCCACTGAACCCACACCAACCGAGGAGAGCCCAATGCCCCAACAGGAAGCCACTGCCCGCACACCCGCGCGCACCGAGAAATATGCCCGCGTGCTCGATGCGCAGATCAAGCAGGCGCTCGATCGCAACGACAGCAGCCAGCTGCGCCTGCTGGCCGAGCGCGCCCTGGGCGCCTATTTCGTCACCGGCTGCGCGCGCCTGAGCCACCTGGCCCAGGTCGCCCACCACAGCGCCGACCATGTGCGCCGCCAGCGGAGGCTGCGCCATGTGCACTGAGCACGACCCGCACGGCACTAGCCAGCACGCGCCCGGCGCCAAGATGGACGCCGACAAGCCCATGCCGCGGCTGGTTCTGCAGGCAATGCCGCGCGCCCTGCTGGCCGTGGCCGAGATCGGCACCTTTGGCGCGCAGAAATACAGCGAGGACGGCTGGCAGTTCGTGCCCGACGGCATCAATCGCTACACCGATGCCCTGCTGCGCCACGCGCTGCAGGAGGGCACCGAAGCGCTCGACCCCGACAGTGGCATGCCGCATGCGGCGCATGTGGCATGGAACGCCCTCGCGCGCCTGGAGCTCATGCTGCGCCAGCTCGACGAGGCCAGGCCATGACCTACCGCAACCCGTATCAGCGCGCCCGCGTGCGCCAGCCCGCCCTGCCGACCGATCGGCGCGGCCCCGACATCGTCATTCGCGACCAGCCGCCGCCCAAGGCCACGCGACGCCAGCACGGCCCGCGCCACATGCCCGACGCGCACCGTATCCTGCCCGCCGCGCCGGAGGAGCCCTGGGCCGAGACGGCGATCGACATCACCCGCCTCGACCGGCGCGACCCCGCCCAGCGCCGCCAGATCAACAACGCCTGGCGCGCGCTCAAGGCCGCCGCGCCGGCCGAAGCCGAACACCTGCGCCAGCTGTTCCCGCAGCTGCGCAAGCACTTCCCGCAAGCCGGCATCGAGGTGCCGGCCGCAACCCTGGAAGACCCTGAACCCACCGAGGAGTAAACCGAGGAGAAACCATGAACAGCAAACGCATCCATATTTCCATCGCCTTTGGCGATGCCATTCTGCCAGTCATCGACTGCGACGACGGCCACCAGCGCGTGCCGCTCAAGCCGATTGCCGATCAAGTCGGGCTCGACTGGCGCACGCAGAAGCGAAAAATACTCAACGACGACTATCTGACCGAGCGTTTGGGCGTGGTTATGGGGGAGGCTAGCCTCCCTCAGATGGCCAAGCTGGGCCTGAAAAAAGACCAATACTTGATCCGAATGGATCGCGTAACGGCCTTTTTGAACATGTTGAACCCCCGGATGATCGCGGCGCTCGGCAATCAACAGGCCGCCGACTGGCTGAAAGACAAGCATCGCGAGTGGGACGACGTCCTGCATGCCTACGAAACCAAGGGCGGCGGCGCCAAGAACAGCCAGCACCAGGGCATCAAGGAGATCAAAGAGCTCATCAACGCCCGCGAAAAGGCGAGCGCGCAGGAAAAGCGCTGGCTCACCTGGCTCATCGCCGCGCAGGCAAGCGAGCTCGGCATCCCCGAACAGCTGCTGGCAGGCGACCAGCAACAACTGCCGCTCTAGGAGATCACTATGGCTTACCCACAAACCATCAAACGCTCGTCGCCGACGCTGGCCATGGCGCTGCTCGGCATGACTCTGTTGTTCGCCGGTCTGCTGGCGCTGGTCGTGTTCCTGCTGCTGCGCCCCGGCGTCTATGGGCACGAACAAATAACCATTTACAACCAGGTGCCTTGCTGCTGCGCGCAGGCGCGCCAGTGCCCGCTGCCGGCGCAGCTGCCGCTCGGCGCGCCGCCGCCAGACGCCAGCCCGGCGCCCAGCCTGCAGACAGCGCCGCGTGCCGAGACAGTGCCCGCCGCCCAGGCTCCAGCACCGCCACCGCACGAGCCGGCCGAGCGCACCACCCGCACGCACCGCGCGCCACCGACGCGCACATCCTGGCTCGACCAACTGCCGCCCTGGCACGACTCGCCCGGCCTCGTGCCGGGCAGCGTCGAGCCCCTGCCCGAGCGCGTCACTCTCGTTGCCGAGCCCGCGGCCATGCCGCTGTACGCCATCGCCGTGCTCGCGCTACTCGGCCTGGCCGAGCGCCTGCGACGGCGCAAGTAACCACCCATCAACCCATGCAACACAAGGAACACCCATGGCCGACCACGTAGACCAGGGCAACCGCTACGCCCAGCAGATGATCGACCAGGCCATCGCCAACCGCACGCGCTACCGCGGCACCAGCCGCACGCACTGCGCCGACTGCGAAGAACCAATCCCACCCGGCCGGCGCCAGGCCGTGCCCGGCTGCACCCGCTGCGTCGAGTGCGAGGAGCTCGCCGGCCGGCGGCGCGCGGCGAGCGCAACTGATAAACCATACTGGAGCAAACCATGAGCAAGAGGATTACAGCCACGTATCACGACACCGGGCGGCGAGAATGCCCGTATTGCGGGCACAAGTGGCACGTCGAGGCTGAGGAATACGACGAGCGCGCACGCGCCGAGGAGTGCGACGAATGCGGCAAGGGTTTCTATGCTTACGAGAACATTTCCGTGGCGCACGTGGCCCGGCCCGATTGCGAGCTGAACGGCGAGGAGCACGAGTGGGAAACCATGGGGATTGGCAACGGCAAGACGCATCTGTTTTGCGCCAAGTGCAGCCGGTGCCATCCAGGCATCGTGCCATCGCTGGAGGAATTTTTAGCATCGGAAGGCGAAAACAAATGAAACAGGCAAACGACCCATTCATCGGCCCGCGCGGCTACGGTGCCACGGATGCCGTGAGCCGCATCGAGATGGTTGCGCGCTTCGATGCGGCGCAATGCCAGGCGGCGCTGGCCGTGCCTGGTCTGCAGAAGACTGTGGAGCGCAAGATCCACACGCGCCTGCGCCAGCTCGAGCGCCAGGCACGGCAATGACGCCCATCGCCATCACCATCAAGGAGGCGGCCAGGCTGCTGGCCGTCTCCGAGCGCACGATCCGGCGCATGCTGGACGCAGGCGAGCTGGACGCGGTAAAAATACGGGGCGCGACGCGCGTTTTATATGCCAGCCTCGAGAATCTATGCCATACAAAAAGAGCGACAGCCCCTACTGGTACGCAAGTTACGTCGACGCGCGCGGCAAAAGAATTAGACGCTCAACTGGCACTACGGATCGGCGCGAAGCGGCGGCGCTCGAAGGCAAGTGGCGCGCCGAAGTCCACCAGCAGAAAAAATGGGGCGCATCCCCGCGTTATACCTTTGAAGAGCTGATCAGCAAATACCTCGCTGCCACGACGAGCAAGAAATCCACCGAGCGCGACGCCTATGCCATCCAGGCGTTGCGCCCTTATTTTGCCGGGCTGGCCATTGCCGACATCACCGGCGAGCAGGTGGCAGACTACAAGCAGGCGCGGCTGCAGGAAGTCGCCGTCGGCACGCTCATCAAAGAAATGATCACGTTTTCGGCAGCGATCAATCACGCCAAAAAGGAGTGGGACTGGCGCCTGCCCAACCCCATTGCCGGGCGCATCCCCGCGCAGCCAAAGGGTCGCATCCGCTGGATCACCCCGGACCAGGCCGCGCGCCTTGTCGATGCGGCACGCCAAAACAAGCGCGCCCCCCATCTCGCCGACATGATGCTGCTAGCGCTGCACGCCGGCCTGCGGCATCGCGAGTTGCTCAACCTCACCTGGAACCGCGTCGATCTCGAGCAGCACCTCATCTACCTGGATGCCGACGATCAAAAAAACGAAGATGTCAGCGCCGTGCCGCTCAACCGCATCGCCACCGCCGCGCTGCGCGCGCGCTGCGGCATCCACAAGACGCATGTCTTCAGCTACCAGGGCAAGCCCATCTTCTCGGCCAAGAAATCATTCCGCAGCGCCTGCCGCGCCGCCGGCATCGACGATTTCACCCCGCACGACCTGCGCCACACCTGCGCCAGCTGGATGGTTCAGCGCGGCGTGCCGCTGACCGCCGTCAAGGAAGTGCTGCGCCACAAATCCATCCAGACCACCCTGCGCTACGCCCACCTAGCTCCCGAAAACGCCCGCGCCGCCGTCGCCGCCCTCGACTGGCCCAACCCCGAACAGCCCGAGTCCAAGCGCGCTTGACACCGTGACCAAATAGTGACACAAATATGTCCGCCAACGTCCAAATCAGTCACTTACAGTCACTCCAAGCCACACGACAAAGCATAACCCATTGTATTACCGAATGTTTTACGCGCCCTATGATTTCACACGGCAGGGGTCGCTGGTTCGAACCCAGCACCGCCCACCAAATCAAGCACTTACAGAGCATTTTTTTAGACTCAAAAGAACAGTGACCAAATAGTGACACGTTTTGTCCGTTTGAGTCCCAATATAGGTGCTGCACTAACCGTTGCTATCGAATAACACAAAGTACCGCGCACGCGCCACGCGCGCGGAGAAGCCGCATTAAAAAATTTCGGCGTCGGAAAAGAGTAATAAAAGTGATGCAATGCCAGAAAATAGCGCAACCAACTGAAACAGCACAACAATACAAACAAAGCAAAAGGTAATAATTAAGTGATGAAAGAGTAATACATTACCTTTTGCAAAACGTGATTTGACCTCAAAACGACCCGTATAAAAATCAACGAGTTACGGCAAAAGGTGATGAATATCACTTTTGCATTACGCGTTTATTACCTTTTCAAATTTGCCAAAATATACTGGCCTGACAGAAGGTTATTGACGTCTCGCGCGACTCCATCACTATTATTACTCTTTTCCGACGCCGAAATTTTTTAACACCGAGAACGATAAAGACGGAAACTGCGGGTATCCCCTGTAACTATCTGTACTGGAATAGATATTCCAGAAATCAGCCACGCTTAGATTGAGCAGCCATTCCTGCCCGTTCGCTGGATTGCAGGAATCTTCAAAAACACGACCCGAAAAACTCGCAGGCGGGGCGAGGTGGCGACTGCGCGCGGTTGCTGGTGGCGGGCGTAAAAAAGCCGCGCCTGGCGGCGCGGCTGAGGTGGAGTGGCCTGGCGGCGGGCGGTCAGGTTGTGGCGGTTTCGTCGGCGGCGATCTGGTAGGGACGGAAGGTGATGATTTGCTTGCCGGCAAGCTCGTTGAGCTCCGTGAACTTCTCCTGCAGCGGCACGAGCTCGTTGGCGACGAACACGCGCGCGGATTTCTCGACGTCGCCGAAGCCGGCGGTATTCTGCGGGATGATACCCATGAGCTGGGGCGGGATGCGGTGCCCTGCGAGCTGGTCGTCGCGGGTGATGCTCTTGATGTTGTAGAAGTCGTCTTTGGCGGCGACTTCGGATATGGGGATCAGCTGGATGCCGTCCTTCTTGCCCTTGGGCGAGTACATGAACAGGTTGCGGAAGTTACCCGGGCCCTTGCTTTCCTTGAGCGCCTCGCGCATGGCGTCGATGTCCTCCTGGTTCTGAGCCGGATCGTTGACGTAGAGGATATAGCCAGCGTGGCTGCCGTTGAGATAGTAGCGGCGCCGGAACAGCGTCGCGGATTCGCTCAGCCAGGCCGACTGCAGCGCGCCCAGGTAGTCCGGCAGGCCGTAGATGTCCTGATCGATGTCGGGTTCCATGAAATGCACCACCCGGCCCTTGGGCAGCTCCGCGCTGGCGAGATAATTCGGCGCCCACCAGTAACGATCCGCCTGCGCGCCGCCGCGGCGCATGTACTTCGCCGCCAGGCGCCGGTACGGCAACTGGCGGCCCGTGCGTGCGCGCATCTCCTCCAGATAGCCGTTGCCGAAGGTCAGGTAATCCAGCGCCAGCGCGCGGAAGGTTTCGCGATCCAGCAGGGGATGGGGCCTGAATGTGGAGGCCAGGATGTTGCGCTTGACCTGGATGGCCGAGCCATGATGCGCCGTTGCCCGGTACGTCTGCGCCAGCACTCGGAACGACACCGGCGGCTCGTACCACTCATTGGGCGACAGCCACAGCCCTTCGTAGATGATGTCGCGCAGCGACGTGACCGGCGTCGGCTCGCCGAACGTGAAAGCCTCGGCCTGCGCGGCCTGGGCATGAGTTTGCGTTTCGCTCATCCGGAAATCTCCAGCATGGATTCGTGATTGGTCTCGCCGCCATCCAGCGGCTCGGCATACAGCGCGTGCATGGTCGCCCAGGCCAGCTCGGCATGGCCGGTTTCGCCCGAGCGGCTGGCGTGATACGTCATCTGCCGGCCGCTCGCGGTCGCGACGCGGCGAATGGCCATGAACGACTGCGCCAGATCCGCCCAGCCGGCATCGAACTCGAAGCGCTGGCGGCGGATCATCTGCTGCGCCTGCATCACCATCTGCGCCTTGATTTGCGCTGTGTACGTGATGCGCACCAGCGTCGGGAAGAATTTCTCCACATGTTGCGCCACCCCCTCACCCATGCCCGTGACATCGATGCCGATATGCTCGACATGGAAGCGGCTGCAGCACTCGCGGATGAACGCCGCCTGCGCCTCATAATCCTGGCCGCGCAGCTTGTGCCGCTCCAGCGCCCGATGCGTGCCGCCCGGCGTCGCGCTCGGCAACACCACCACCAGGCCAGCCCCGTCGCCCTGCAGTGATTCGCTGCCCGGATCATAGCCCAGCCACACCGGCGCATCGCCCACCGGGCGCGGCGCGAACGGGCGCACGTCATCCCAGGCATCCCAGCTGTCGACCATGCAGGATTGCATCGTCAGCAGCGGGAACGCCGACAGCGTGTCGTCCACGAACTCGCACTCCAGCAGGTTCGCGAACTCCTCGGCCGAATACTCATTGCGCAGCTGCTCTAAGTCGAACAAATTGCACCCCTTTGCCAGCGCATCATGCACGGTCACGATCTGGCGCCACTGGCCATCCTCACACGCCCGCCCGCCGGACAGCGCCGCATGCGACACATCCAAGTCGATATGCTCCGCGCGCGGGCGCCCACGGTTGTACAGCTTACCGGTCCAGAACGGATATGCCTCGTGGCCAATGCTCGATGGCGTCGAGATATATGTCTGGCGCCACTTCTTGTGCATCGCCATACCCGACACCACGCGCCGGAACTCCTGGAATCCCTGCACCCAGAAATACTCGTCCAGATACACATCGCCGTGATAGCCCTGCGCCGTCTTGCTGTTCGTGCCCAGGAAATGCAGCACCGCGCCATTGGTCAGATGGATCGGGCTGCCCTTGAGCTCCACGTCTGCCGCCTGCTGCACGAGCTGCACGATATAAGTGCGGAAAATATTCGCCTGGGCCTGCGACGCTGACAGGAAGATTTTGTTCTTGCCCGTCTCCAGCGCATCCACGATCGCCTCGCGCGCGAAATACCAGGTCGCTCCGATCTGGCGCGACTTCAACAGGTTGCGGATGCGATGCCGTTGCCCGGCCGCATACCACTCGCGCTGGTAGCCGAACAGCTGGGCATGGAAGGCCTGCGCCACCGCCTCGACCTGGGCCGCGCTCAAATCGTTCTGGCGCCATTTCTTCTCCCGACGCACGCGCCCGCTGGCATAGCCGCGATTCTTCAACTTCGGGTTCAGATCCGCATTGTTGCCTGTCTTTTCGAACGAGCGCACGCGCGCGATGCGATCCATCTGCCGCCCGAGCAGGTCGATCTCCTTGAAATCCCCGGCCGTCTTGCGCTCCTTCACGATCAGCTGCACCAGGCGCGCCTCCAGCGCTCCTTCCACCCGATCCACCGGACGCGCCTTCTCCCAGCCGTGGCGGCGCCGCCAGGTATAGATCGTCTGCGCCGGGATCTCCAGATACTCGGCGATGTCCGTGACCCGGTAACCCTGCCAGAACAAATGGCGCGCCAGCGTCAGCGGCCGCGGCGTGTTTTCATCGATTGCCTGCTCCATGGCGCCAATGCTGGCGCATTCCTGCGCGCACATCAGCCCGCAAAGCTGTAACACCCCGCCACTACAGGCAAAAGGCATTGAGCGCGCCGGCAATACAGCCGACCCTGAGCCCAACACTGTACCCAACCCGTGCCCCAACAGGACAAGCCCATGGCATTCAAACGCGTTGCAACCGAAGGCGCCACCACCGACGGCCGCGAAATCTCGCGCGAGTGGATCGAACAAATGGCCGCAAACTACGACCCGGCTGTTTTTGGCGCCCGCATCAGCATGGAACACATGCGCGGCATCTTCCCCGACGGCCCGTTTCGTGCCTACGGTGACGTGCGCGCCCTTAAGGCCGCCGAAGATGCCGATGGCAAGCTGCAGCTGTACGCCGACATCGACCCCACCGACGACCTCAAGCAAATGGTCAAGAACCGGCAAAAGGTCTACACCAGCATCGAAGTCGAGCCCAACTTCGCCAAAACCGGCGAGGCGTACCTGACCGGGCTCGCCGTCACCGACAACCCCGCCAGCCTCGGCACCGAAATGCTGGCCTTCTCCGCGCAGCAGGAGCGCTCCCCGCTCGCCAGCCGCAAGCGCACGCAGACAGCCCTGTTCTCCAGCGCCGCCGAGCTCGCCGGTGCACTCGATGCCGACGACCACGACTTCGGCGACACCAAGCCCACGCTGTCCGAGCGCATCGCCGCCCTGTTCAAGCGCAACGAACGCTACGCCGAACGCACCGCTGCCGCCGGCGACGAATGCCTGCGCGACGAAATCGAAGCCGGCATGCAGCTGTTTGCCGACAAGCATCAGGCCCTGGCCGCGCGCCTCGACGACCTGCCCAGTGCAGAGGATTTCAGCGCCCTCAAGACCAAGGTCGATGAAATCTACAGCGCCCTCGACAACACCCCGGACCAACCGCCGCGCCAGCCCGCCACCGGCGCCGCCACCGAGCAACTCACCGACTGCTAAGCCAGGCCACGCACGACCACACAGGACCAGACCATGCGCAACGACACCCGCGAACAGTTCAACCGCTACATGGCCCGGCAGGCCCGGCTGAACGGCGTGCCCGAAGGCACCAAGCAATTCACCGCCGAACCCAGCGTGCAGCAAACGCTGGAATCCAAGCTGCAGGAAAGCTCCGCCTTTCTCGGCCTGATCAACATGGTCGGCGTCGACGAGCAACAAGGCGAGAAGATCGGCCTCGGCATCTCCAGCCCCATCGCCGCGCGCACCAACGTCAGCAGCAACGACCGCGAGACCACCGACGTCAGCGCGCTCGACGACAATGGCTACGAGTGCAAATCCACCGAGTTCGACACCCACATCACCTGGGCGCAGCTCGACGCCTGGGCCAAGTTCCCCGACTTCCAGGTACGCCTGCGTGATCAGGTGTTGCGCCGCCAGGCGCTCGATCGCATCATGATCGGCTTCAACGGCACCGCCGCCGCCAGCGCCACCAACATGGGCAAAAACGAACTGCTCGAAGACGTCAACATCGGCTGGCTGGAAAAATACCGCGCCAATGCCGGCAGCTACGCCCTCGACAAGTCCGACAATGGCGCCGCGGACTTCACCTACGGCCAGGGCGGCACCTACAACACGCTGGACGCCCTCGTGTTCGATCTCGCCCGCAGCATCATCGACCCCTGGTACGTCGACGACCCGCGCATCCGCGTCATCATCGGGCGCGACCTGATGCACGACAAAGAGTTCACCCTGGTCGACGGCTACGACCAGCCCACCGAGCGCAACGCCGCCGACATCATCCTGTCCACGCGCCGCCTCGGCGGCTATCCGGCCATCGTCGCGCCCTTCTTCCCCGCCGGCACGGCGCTCATCACCGCCCCGGAAAACCTGTCCCTGTACTGGCAGCGCGGCAGCCGCCGGCGCTATGTCGAAGACAACCCGCGGCGCAAGCGCATCGAGCACTACGACAGCTCCAACGACGCCTACGTAGTCGAAGACTACGGCTTCGGCGTGCTGGTCGAAGACATCAGCGAGTACAGCGCGTAACGCCATGGCCAGCCTCGGCAAGCGCATCCGCCAGCGCAAGCGCGCCGCCGCCGCGAACGACTCGCCCGCCGCGCGCCAACGCGCCGACGACCAGCACCAGCTCATGCTCGCCGGGCTGTGGCAGATGCGCCGCGACCTCAAGAGCATCAAGAGCGTGCAGCGCAAGATCGACTACAAGCGCGAACACGCCCTGCCGCAGCTCGAGGCCTACATCGCCGGCGCGCTCGAAGCCGCCACCGGCGCCGAAGACCCCGTGCTCATGACCGCCATGGTCTGGCGCTTCGATGTCGGCGACCTTGCCGGCGGCCTCGCCATTGCCCGTTACGCGCTTGCGCACGGCCTCGCCGCCCCCGACCAATACAAGCGCGACGTCGTCACCATCGTCGCCGACGAAGTGGCCGACCGCGCGCTCGAGCAGCTGACCGGCGAAGCCCCGCCCACCGGCGCCGCCCTGGCCGAGCTGCAGCGCAACATCGACCAGGCGCATGAGCTCACCGACGCGCACGACCTGCACGACCAAGTGCGCGCCAAGCTGCACAAGGCCGGCGGCTACGCCGCGCGCGCCGGCGGCGAACTGCGCGCCGCACATACGCAACTGACCCAGGCGCTCGCCTACAACGAGCGCGCCGGCGTCAAGAAAGACATCGAACGCCTGGAGAGCCAACTCAAGAAACAAACCACCGAGTAATGCCGGCCGGCTGCAACCGGCCCGCCCGAGCGCCACGCGCCGCCGGGGGCGCGCAGCGACGCGCGCCAGTCATCTCCTCCTGGCGCGCGCCGCTGCGCCCACCCCCGCACCCGCCGAGAGAGCCATGTCTGATTACGTCGCCTACGACTACAGCTACGACCCCGACCCGCCACCCGCCAATGGCGACAACGGCAACAACGGGAGCGACGACACCACGCTCACAAACGTCGAATTCTGGCCCGATGTCAGCCTGCAGGATTTTCGCGCCGCCGAGCGCCTGCGCACCGACATCCCCGCCGCGCGCCTGCGCCACGCCCTGGAAGCCGCGCTCGCGCTCGTCAACCGCCTGCTCACCGACTTCACGCTCGCGCAGAAAAAGGCCGGCGCCGAAAGCCATGCCGACATCGAGCGCACCAGCCTGCAGCGCCAGGACCACTACAAAACGCTCTACCTGCGCGCCGTCTACGCCAGCGCCCATGCCGACCTGCTCGAGCGCTACGCCGACTACTCCGCCACCGGCGACACCGGCGGCAGCACCGGCAGCAGTCGCGCCGACATGTACCAGGACGCCGCCGCCGGCTATCGCCGCACCATGCGCTGGGCCCTGGCCGAGATCGAAGACCGCCCGCACACCACCGTGGAGCTGATATGACCACCATCCGCGCCGAACAAGGTGACACCGTAGACAGCATCTGCTGGCGCGCCTTCGGCTACACCGAGCAGGTGGTCGAACAAACACTGCAGCTCAATCACGGCCTGTGTGAGCACGGCCCCGTCCTGCCCCAGGGCCAGCCCGTCACCCTGCCGGAGAGCCCGGCCACGCCAGAACAGCCGGAGACCGTCAAGCTATGGGACTGAGCCAGAAAACCCTGCGCCACGGCGATCACGGCCCGGCAGTCGAAGCCCTGCAGCAGGCCCTGGCCGCGGCCGGTCACAGCCCCGGTGCCGTCGATGGCATCTTCGGCCCCGGCACGGAGCGCGCCCTGCGCCAGTATCAGCAGGCGCACGATTTGGTTGCCGATGGCATTGCCGGGCCCCGCACCTGCGCAAGCCTTGGCGGCGCCGACGCGCCGCAAGCCCTGCGCCAGAGCGATCTCGCGCGCGCCGCCGACGAACTCCAGATCGAGCTCGCTGCCATGCTGGCCGTCACCGAAATCGAAGCTCGCGGCAGCGGCTTCAACGGCTCGCTGCCCGTGGTTTTGTTCGAGCGCCACATCATGCGCCGCCAGCTCGAAGAACACGGCGCCGATGCCGCCGGGCTGGCGCAGAAGTGGCCCATGCTGGTCAACGAAACGCCGGGCGGCTATCGCGGCGGCACGCAGGAAAACGTGCGCCTCGCCGCCGCGCGCCACCTGCACAACCTCGCCGGCGCCGAATCCGCCAGCTACGGCCTGTTCCAGATCATGGGCTTTCACGCCACCCGCCTCGGCTGGCGCGATGCCGCCCACTTCGCCCGCGACATGGCGCGCTCGGAAGAACACCAGCTGCGCGCCTTCGTGCGCTTCATCCAGGCCGACGAAGCTCTAGCCCACGCGCTGCGCCACCGCAACTGGACCCGCTTCGCCGCGCGCTACAACGGCCCCGCCTACGCCCAAAACGACTACGACCACAAGCTCGCCGCCGCCTATCGTCGCCACCGGCGCGCCCTCACCGAGTAAAGCCTCACCGAGTAAAACATGGAAATCATCAGCCTCATCCCCGACTTCGCCCGCATCCTCATCGAGATCATGGGCGCCGCCGCCCTCATCGTGAAGCTGCTCGCCGAAGCCTGGAAAATCACCCCTGGCACGCCGGACGTCGCCGTGTTCACCCGTACGCAGAAAATCATCCTGCGCATCCAGAAAGCGCTCGGCCCCGTCGCCGGCGACACCGCCAAGCGCGAACGCAAGAACGACCCATGAGGCCCGCCATGCACCGCACAACCCGCCTGTCCACCCTGCTTGCGGCGCTGGCCGCGCTGCTGTTGCTCGGCGCCTGCACCACGGCGCCCAAGAACCCCGAGCAGCTGGTCTACGCCACCTATGCCAGCTACATCGCCGCCAGCGATGCCACCGCCAACGCGCTGGCCATGGGCAGCATCGACGCCGACCAGGCTGCCGCCATCGAGCAGCAACTCGCCGCCTTGCGCCCGCAGCTCGACACCGCCCGCGCCCTGGTCGGCGCCGGCCAACAGCCGCCCCAGGGCACGCTCGCCCATGTCCGCCACGCGCAGCGCATTTTGTTTAACATCCAGCAGCAACTGGAGGCCCGCCTTGAGTAACGCCACCGGCAGCGACACGCTGCACGCCATCCGCGCCCTGAACGCCATGCTCGCCCTCGGCGCCGCCGGCTTGGCCGCCGCCCAACGCTGGGGGCGCGTCATCCAGCGCGCGCAAGAGGAACAGCGCCCCATCAGCGCCGCCGAATGGGACGCCATCCGCGCCGCCGCCGATCGCAGCGACGCCCGCCTCGCGCAAGCCATCCAGGATGCCCGCGAGCAATAATTGCCGCCCGCCCCGGTCCGCCACCATGAGCCTTGCCCAGCGTATGAGTGACACCATCCGCGCTAACATTTCGCTGATCACCGGCATCAGCATGCCGCTCATATTGATCTTTTTAAGCATCATCGGCGGCGTCGTGCTCAAAAACCAATGGGACATGGGCCACCTGGTCGGCAGCTACGAGAAAATGGCCGAAGCCGCCAGCCTGCGCCGCGCCGACATCGACCGTCGCCTGGACACCATCCGCGCCGTCGACCAGGCCCAGCACGACGCCATCCAGGAAAACCGCGACACCATCCGCGACCACACGAACCGCCTCGACGCCCTCGACCAACGCCTGCAGCAGTATGAAAAAGCTCCTTGACCTGCGCCGCCATCTGCTCGCCGCCGTGCCCGCGCTGCAGGCGAGCCCCGAGCGCCTGCTCACGTTCGTCGAAGACGGCCGCGTCAGCTTTCGCCGCGGCACCACCTACGACCACCGCTACACCTACACCGCGCGCATCATCGTCACAAACTACCGCGGCGCAACCGATGCCCTCATGCTGCCGCTGCTGTACTGGCTGTCGGCGCACCAACCCAATGCCAGCGTCGACGACACCGTCACCCTCGAAGCCGAGATCCTCGACAACGACACCGTCGATCTGTCGCTCAGCGTCGAGCTCGACGAGCGCGTGCAGGCGCGCCTCGACTGCGACCAGGGCACCATCCACGCCCACCACATGACCGCCGCCCACCCGCTGCCGCTGGTCTGCCTGCCCGAGCGTTGGCAGCTCTACGTCTGGGATCACGTCAACGACGACCAATACCACCTGGTCGCCGAATGGCCCGCCACCAATGACTGACCGCCACGACCTCGACGAGCTCGCCGAATGGGTCGCCCCGCTCATTCGCCAGCTCGAACCGCGCCAAAGAAAGCAGCTGAACCGCAACATCGCGCGCGACCTGCGCCGGCGCCAGCGCGAACGCATCAAGGCCCAGCAAAACCCCGACGGCTCGCCCTACGAGCCGCGTAAGCCGCAGCACTGGAAGCAGGGCGCCATCAAGCGCCAGGCCATGTTCCGGCGCCTGCGCACCGCGCGCTACCTCAAGGCCCGCGGCTTCACCAACAAGGCCGTGGTCGGTTTTACCGGGCGCGGCGCCCACATTGCCCGCGTGCACCAGTATGGCCTCAGCGCCCCGGTCGAACCCGGCGGCCCGCGCTACCGCTATCCCAGCCGCCGCCTGCTCGGCCACACTAGCGCCGGGCGCGACGACATCGCCGCCAGCATCCTGCGCCACCTGACGCGTACGTGACCGGCACGCCGCCATTGCCTGTAACACCCCGACACTACAGGCAAACGCGGCTGTAACCGCGCCCGCGTTTGCCGATCATGGCCGCATGGACCGAGTGACCGAGCTGACGCGGCGGCTCAACAACATCATCCGCATCGGCACCATTGCCGCAGTCGACCCTAGCCACGCCCGCGCCCGCCTGCGCGATGGCGCGCTGCTCAGCGCCTGGCGGCCATGGCTGGAACTGCGCGCCGGCACCACCCGCAGCTGGAACCCGCCCACCGTCGGCGAACAGGCCCTGCTGCTCGCCCCCGGCGGCGACCCGGCCGATAGCATCATCCTCACCGGCATCTATCAGGACGCGCACAGCGCCCCGAGCACCAGTCCCGCGCGCACGCGCACCGAGTACCCCGACGGCGCCCGCGTCGAATACGACCACGCGCACAGCGTGCTCCATGTCCAGACCCCGGGCGACATCACCCTGCACGCCGGCGGCGACATCACCCTGCAAGCCAGCGGCAACGTCACCATCAGCGGCCAGCGCGTGGATCTCAACCCATGAACAGCATCACCTGGACCCCAGCGCCCGGCCCGCTGTTCACCCTGCCGGAGACCGCCGGCCCCATCAGCTACGCCATCCAGGCCGCGCTCGCCGCCCCCGAGCCCGACGGCAACGGCGCGGGCGGCACCCCGCCCAGCATCGAGCGCTACAGCGCCGCCATCAGCCCGGCGCAGACGCTCTTCGATACAAGCGCCAGCGCCAGCGGCGTCACCATCAGCGCCGCCAGCCTCGCCGGCCTGTTCCCGATCGCGCGCATCGACTATCTGCAGCACGCCACGCTGCACACGATCGACACCTGGGACGCGCTGCCGGCCGGCCCCGCGGAGCTGATCGCATTCAAGCCCAGCGCCGCGCGCGAGACCGTGTTCACGCTCACCGTCACCGCGCACCTGAGCGATGCCAGCGCGCACCAGGCCGAGTACAGCCTGAGCGTGCAGCAGGACTGGAGCGCCGGGCGCGAGCGCCTGCAGGAGGAAGTCGATGCCCGCCGCCACTAGACAGGGCGACACCTGCACCGGCCACGGCAGCTATCCGCCACGCGCCAACGACCAGGGCAGCCCCAACGTGTTCATCAACAGCACCCCCGCACACCGCCAGGGCGATCACTGGGTCACCCACTGCAACCCCACACCCTCGTGCCACGACAGCGCCGCGCAGTCGGGCAGCAGCACGGTGTACGTCAACGGCCAGCAGCTCATGCGCATCGGCGACCCCATCGCCTGCGGCTCCGCCTGCGCCCAGGGCAGCCCCAACGTATTCGCCGGAGGCTGACATGGCCGAGATGGACCGCCACACCGGAGACCTCATCGACGACGAGCTCGCCGCCATCGAGCAATCCGTCACCGACATCCTCACCACGCTGG
>Ga0079226_10000325_pt1 | contig 32511 bp, 30 predicted proteins | sample Poulit2014_FD_76345 | JGI IMG/M metagenome (GOLD analysis project Ga0079226, IMG submission 76345) | Agricultural soil microbial communities from Georgia to study Nitrogen management - Poultry litter 2014 | ecosystem: Environmental > Terrestrial > Soil > Agricultural land | place: USA: Georgia...
AGTGGTAGGAAAGGTTCATCCCCTTGCCAGTTAACGATAATTTCATGATCAGAAAATTGTAGTTTTTGTGATACTTCGCTGAGACGATCAGTACCTGTTTCATGAGAGTCCAAAGTCATAATGACATCAGCGCCAAGGGCTGTAAGATGGTCAAAAATTTGCACATCATCTGTGGCGACGAGGACTTTTTGGGCGGTGCTCTTCATGGCTGCACGCCAGCTCCATTCGATAAGCGGTTTTCCATGGAGTTCGCGTAACATTTTGTTAGGGAGTCGTGTTGACTTCAGTCGTGCAGGTATAATGATGTTGTAGTTCATGCCATGCCTTAATTAATTGATGGATGAGAAAAGGAGCGTAATTGGAAATTATAGCAATAAGTCTTTCTTTCAGCGACGATAAAAAAATGTGAATATTTTTTTGCTGTTCTATTGTTGATCAATATGCCGCATCTATTTTGAATATAATTAAAAAACAGATTATCTCATTTACATTTTTTTTCAAAAATAGCGCTGAAATTTGCATGAAAAATGTGACAAAAAAAGCCATTATTCTACTTGACTTATTCACAATGCTTGAAATATTCGATGGTTGCCTACTTTCATTTTAAAGTTGTTGTTGTGAGATTGTGATTCCTGAAAACGCTTGATATTACTAGCTTTAAGGGTTGAGTAATTATTGGTCAATTCCTCATAGTTGGCATATCCATGCCCTTAAAGCTCTTTTTTATGAGGTTATCCTCATGGTTATCCACAAGATCTGTGGGTATCTATTAATAAATAATATTTCTATTAATTTAAATTTAAATATTAATTCTTGATAATTTTTTAATGAAGGGCCTATTTTTTATTCAGTTTTAAATTTTTGAATTACGAAAATAAATTTGTGGTTAAATATTATTACAATGACTTATCTTGTGACTCTTAATCAAAATTGCTTTACGGTAATGGGTGCTGGAGGGAAAGATCAATTTTGTAGGTTGATAGTGAGTTGCGAAGTACCTATTTCGTGATGATGTTTTTTGTCATTTTTTTAATGATCTTGGGTATGATAAGAGCGATTGATGGAAGATTGATAATACTCTCATCGAAAAGGTCTAAAGTTAATGAAAGGAAAATGCAGTATGGGAACGAATTCTTTGCAAGAGTTATTGGCGGTCATCAAAAAGCTACGTTCAGAGAATGGATGTCCTTGGGATCGTGCACAGACGCATGAATCTTTGATTCCTTTTTTAGAAGAAGAGGGTGCAGAAGTTATCGATGCTATTTATGAGCAAGATGATATGCACTTAAAGGAGGAGTTAGCTGATCTATTGTTGCAGATTTTATTGCATAGTGAGATTGCTTCTGAACGCGGAGCTTTTGATTTTATTGATGTGATGCAATCTGTACAGGAGAAAATGGTTAGAAGACATCCTCATGTTTTCTCTAATAAAAAATATGTCTCTATTGCAGAGCAGAAAGTGGATTGGGTTCGAATTAAGCAGCAGGAACGTAAAGCGAAGGGATTGCCGGAGCAACAATCACTGTTAGCAGGGATTCCTTTTTCCTTACCGGCTCTAAAGCAAGCGGGTATTTTGCAAAATAGAGCGGCAACGGTCGGGTTTGATTGGGACGATATTAAGGATGTATGGGCCAAAGTTGAGGAGGAGAAGCAAGAGCTTGCAGCTGCGATGCTTGAAGGATCCTCCTTAGAAATTCAAGGAGAATTAGGGGATCTTCTGTTTTCATTGGTGAATTTATCTCGTTTCTTAGAATTAGATGCGACAGAAGCACTAATTCTCACTAATCAAAAATTTAGACGGCGTTTTCAATATATTGAAGAACATGCGCCGGAACCACTGTCAGAATTAAGTCTTGAAGTATTAGATCAGTATTGGAATTTAGCGAAAGAGATGGAAAACGTCTTAGAAAAGGATGCAGAAAATGTTTGATGGAATAATTAGAGAGCGTCATCAAGTATCTCAGGTTTATAGCGTTTCAACGTTAAATTTAGCCATTAGAGATCAGTTGGAAGGGCAATTTTTTTATTGTTTAGTTGAAGGAGAGGTTTCAAATGCCGCATTTCCTCAGTCAGGTCATATCTATTTTAATTTAAAAGATGATGGGGCGGTTATTAAAGCAGTTATTTGGCGTTCACAAGCGATATTGTATCGAGGATTAATTGCAAGTGGTCAAAAAGTTCGTGTAACTGGGAAAATTACGGTATATGCGCCAAGGGGAGAGTATCAGTTAATCGTTTCTCGAGTAGAGGAAGCAGGTAAAGGAGATCTTCATTTACAGTTTGAAGCTTTAAAGCAGCAATTGGCGAGAGAAGGATTATTTAATACGGAGTTTAAGAAAGAAATTCCCCGAAATCCTAAAAGGATTGGGATTGTGACTTCAAAAACGGCTGCGGCTTTGCGGGATGTTTTAAATGTCTTGAGTGAGCATCGACCCGATATTCCTTTGATTCTTTATGAAACGAAGGTACAAGGGGAAAATGCCGGCAATGAGATTGCCGCGGCAATCGCTCGTGCAAATCATGAAGATGAATGTGATTTGTTATTGGTAATACGGGGCGGTGGCAGTATTGAAGATTTATGGGCTTTTAACAAAGAGATTGTTGCAAGAGCGATATTTGCTTCAAGTATACCTATTATTACCGGTATTGGTCATGAAACGGATATGACAATTGCTGATTTTGTTGCGGATCTTCGTGCGCCGACGCCTTCAATTGCGGCTAAAAATTCCTCCCAATCTCGAGATGAATTACTTCAATTATTAGGTGAGTTTGATGGGCAGTTGCGTTATTTGATAGAAAAAAAACAGCAAACAGTGCAGCAAAACATGATGATGCTTTTGCATCGACTTCGCACGAAAGAGCCAAAATTACGATTGGTACAATTTCAGGGGATGTTAAGCCCTTTAAAAGAGCGGTTACGAGAGATTGTTACAAAGCGTTTTATTGAGACTAGATTCGCTTTTCAAGCATTAGATTCTCGTTTAGATGCTCGTTATCTTATGAATGTCTTTAATGCGCGACAGAAATCTCTTCAAGAGTTATCTCGTCGGTTAGAAGTCGCGATGGTATCTCAGCAAACAAAGAAAGTTCAGGTATTTATGGGGCAAGTAGAAAAGCTCCATGTTTTGAGCCCATTAACGACATTATTGCGAGGATATTCAATGGCTACGAATGAGAGGGGGGAGGTGGTAAAAAGTATTACACAAGTACAGCCTCATCAAGCACTGAAACTACAGGTTTCTGATGGAGTGATTGATGTAGAGGTTAAAGGAATCAACTTAATATAGCGGGATTTTTTTACGGCTTTTATTAAAAATATTAATTCAATTTAGCTTCAGGAACATTAAAATGATGGTGATGAATAAAATGATCGCAGAGTATCGGAAGTTGAGGATCAAATAATATCATCGTGTGAGATTTGTGTAGCGTTGTAGTATCGGTCGATCCGATAATTTCTGTTTCATCTAAATATACTGTTCCATCGCTTAGGAGAGAATTTTTTTCAACTGTATTGGTCAGTTTCTCTAAGAGCAAGGATGTTGGACCATAATTTTGAGTACCAGCAATGACACCTAATGGAAGAGGGATATCCCATAGTTGGTTGTCATTAGGGGTTAACGCATCTTCTGATTTCCCTATTAAAAAACTCCCATAATGATCTGACAGATATTTCACAATACGTGAACCATGAAACGGTGGTGTAATTGCAATGACAGATTGTAATTGAGGAAATGTCGTTTTTTTAAGGGTATGTAGTGTTAGTATACAGCCTAGGCTATGAGCGATAATTGAGAAAGGCTCAGAAAATTGTTCTAGGTAAATTGTTAATAAATCAACATTATCTGAAAGAGCTTTTTTGAGTGTTGGGTAATCAAAGTAGTGCACTTGATATCCCGTTTTTTTTAATCGCTTGCCAAGAATCTTCATGACTAAGCTGTTTTGATAAAGTCCATGAATAAGAATAACATCTGTGCATGGAGCGGTAGTAGAAAGTGTCATTTATGCTCCTATCGTGCTCGTGGTTATGCTTTTGGACTTTGAATCAAAATTATTTGATGATAGTAAATGTGGGTTTACTCTTTTTCTTTGAAGAACTTGATTTTACTGTTCTTTTACTTTCTAGAACTAATGAGGTTTCAGAATCAGTGGGCGCTTCTGTGACATTTAAGTGCTCATCAGGATTTGATTCTGTTTCTATCACATTTAACAGAGGTTTGGGGCTAGATGTTTTGCTTGGAGTTTTAATGACTGTCTCATTAGTGAAATAATCCTCAGGAAGTGCTTCTGTTTGAAAGCCCATTCCTTCACCATTTTCTTGAGCATAAATTGCCGCAATGGCACCAATAGGCACATTGACATCTTGTGAAATGCCGGAAAATCTAGCAGAGAAGGTTATCCAATCATCTCCTAGATATAGATCATGGGTAGCAGAAGGCAAGATGTTTAAGATGATCTTGCCTTCTGTAATAAATTGCTCAGGAACTTCAACGAATGGAAGGGTTGCATCCACAACAATATAAGGAGTGCAGTTGTTATCTAATATCCATTCGTATAGTGCGCGTATGAAATAGGGTTTATTTGAAGTCATGAGTTATATAATCCTTAAATGGTTTTTTCTTTCTTGTCGAAAGCCATTTTAACACTCTCTTTCTCAAATAGGCGATCATAGTAATCTAATACCGGTTGCGCTTTTTTGGGGAGTGGAATATCTAAGAATTTTACCCACCATAAGAATGGAACGATAGTTGCATCAATAAGTGAGAAATCATCACTTTGGAAATAATTCGTTTGACTGAACAATGGTGAATAAGCAACGAGAAGATCAGCGATTGCTTTGTTGGTTTTATTATCCGCCGTTTTACGACCAATAAGTTTCTCAACTAAAGGATACCAATCATTGACGATGGTTTTTAGTGTGAGACGAAATTTTGCTCGAAGAATCGGATCGTTAGGAAGAAGTGGGGGATGTGGAAAGCGCTCATCTAAGAATTCTAAGATAGTATCTGTATGATAGATCGCAATTTCACGAGTAATAAGGGTCGGAAGAATAACTTGAGGATTAACTTCTAAAAGATCTCCTGGCGGATTATTGGGGTCGACAATTACTGTTTCACAGGTAATGTTTTTCTCTAAAAGGGTAACTTTGACTCTGTCACCATCTAAAGAATTCTTTTCAGTAAATAATGTAAATCCTGTGCGTCTTGTTGACATAATTATGATCTCCTTAATCGCAAGTAAGGAGCAACTACAACTAATTGCTCCTTACAGATTTTATAATAGTTTTTGAATCATGTGAAAAGGGTTGTGGTACTTATTGTACATCTTTCCAATACTCACGATTTAATGCATACGCAAGGATCGTAAAGATAACTAAGAAACCGAGTACCCATGGACCATATTTTGCACGCTCTAACTGTGCAGGTTCTGCAACATAAGTAAGAAATGTTGTGAGGTCATTGATAGATTTACGATATTCGAGATCTGTCATTGCTCCATCATTTACTTTCTCAAGTCCAACAACAACATCTTCAAATTGACACTCATCTGGTTGCTCAAGATTACACTCACCAATTGCTACTTTTTGAATAATTGGTTTATTGGTTCCTTGAAGCTCAGCAAGAACATGTGGCATACCAGCGTTAGGGAATGCGATGTTGTTCATGCCAGTTGGGCGACTTTCATCTTCGTAGAAAGATAAAAGGTATTTGAAAATATAGTCAGGACCTTTCGCTCGAGCGATTGTTGATAAGTCTGGCGGTGCAACTCCTAACCAAACTTGAGCATCGCGGCGATCCATTGCAGTGTAGATAAGATCCCCATCTTTTGATCTGATAAATTCAGCTTCGCGAGGATCATAGCTTCCTGTATTAATCAGCTTTTGAATATCTTCCTCTTGAAGTCCCATATCACGAGCAGTGATGTTATAGCGTTGGAACTCTAATGAGTGACAAGCAAGGCAGTAGTCCATATAGAGACGAGCACCTGATTGCATCGATTCATGATTACTAACATTAATTTGAGGAGTACCAAGCTCTTTAAGAGTTTGGGCAGTTAATTCCTCTGATGTTTGTGCATTTGCTGCAGCTGTCATTAACATTAAGCAGCTTGCGAATAGAGTTACGATTTTTCTCATTTCATTGTCACCCTTGTTGGAACTGGTTTAACTTTACCCCATCTAGACCACCATGGCATACCAAGGAAGAAGATGAAGTAGAAGACAGTACAGATACGTGCAACTAATGTACGAGCATCATTTGCAGGAACAACACCTAAGTAACCTAAGATGATGAAGCAGATTACAAAGAGAGCGATCATGATTTTAATGAATGCACCTTTGTAACGAATAGAACGTACAGGGCTTCTATCCAGCCATGGAAGCATAAAGAGTACTGCGATTGATGCACCCATTGCAATAACACCCCAAATCTGAGTACCAAACCATGATGGGATTGCACGAAGAATGGTGTAATACGGTGTAAAGTACCATACCGGTGCGATATGTGCTGGCGTTGCTAATGGGTTAGCAGGCTCAAAGTTTGGTGCTTCTAAGAAGAGACCATACATATCAGGGAGATAGAAGATAATCAAAGCAAAGAAGATTAAGAAGATCCCTACTGCAAATGTATCGTGTACTGTGTAGTAAGGGTGGAATGGGATACCATCGAGAGGTTTTCCATTTTCATCTAAATTGTCTTTAATTTCGATACCATCAGGGTTGTTAGAACCTACTTGGTGAAGAGCAAGAAGATGCGCGACAACAAGACCAACTAATACTAATGGAAGTGCAATTACGTGAAGAGCAAAGAAACGGCTTAATGTTGCTTCAGAGATAACGAAGTCCCCACGAATACCTGTTACTAAAGTATCTCCGATATAAGGAATTGCACCAAAGAGTGAAATGATAACTTGCGCACCCCAGAATGACATTTGTCCATATGGAAGTACATATCCCATAAAGGCTTCAGCCATTAGTACGAGGTAGATCAACATTCCGAAGATCCATACAAGTTCACGAGGTTTACGATGAGAGCCATAGATTAACCCACGGAACATATGCATGTAAACGACGATAAAGAACATCGATGCACCGACGGCATGCATATAACGTATGAGCCACGTCCAGTTTGCGTCACGCATGACAGCTGTTTCTAGTGAAGCGTAAGCGATTGGAATGCCCGTTGCACCTAGTGCTCCATCAGGTTTGTAGTACATGACAAGCCAGATACCCGTTAAAATTTGATTAACGAGAGTAACACTTGCCAAAATACCAAATACATATAACCAGTTAAAGTTTTTTGGTGCGTAATACTCGGTTACGTGAGTACGAAGCGCGCGCTTATAAGGAAGACGATAGTCAACCCAGTCGCCTAAGCGTTCGAGTCTTGATTTTGATTGAGTAGTCATTAGGCAACACCCTCCCCACTAATACCAACGACAATAGAACTGTCAGTTTTATAGTAATGATCAGGAACAAGTAAGTTAATTGGTGCTGGAAGATTCTTAAATACGCGTCCGGCTAGGTCAAATCGTGAGCCGTGACATGCACAGAAGAATCCGCCGCGCCATGCTGGACCTAGGTCTGCTGGGGCAACCTCAGGTCTAAATGTTGGCGAACAACCTAAATGCGTACAGATTCCTACAAGGATGAGGTACTCAGGTTTAATTGAACGGTACTCATTTTGAGCGTACGGAGGCTGTTGATCACTTGATGAATTAGGGTCTACTAATGCATCAGGTGGTGAGGTTAATAAACGATCAAGCATCGCTTCAGTTCGGTTTAACACCCAAACTGGTTTACCTTGCCACTCAACACGGAGTAATTCTCCTGGGGAAAGCTTGGATAGATCAACTTCAACAGGCGCACCTGCACTTTTTGCACGTTGACTTGGCATCCAAGACTTAACAAAAGGAACGCCGAGAAATCCTGCTCCAAAAGCCGCAACAGCAACGGTTGCATAGCTCAGGACTCGTCTCCTTTTATGATTAACATTCTCCGAACTCATGTTCTTCGTCTCCATTAAAAAATTTTACTTTTTCTATTTACTTGCTTACACGTGACACATATTCGCCTGTGCGTGTGTCGACTTTGATCACTTCACCAATTTGTACGAATAACGGTACACGAACCACAGCTCCTGATTCAAGTGTCGCTGGTTTTCCACCAGTTCCCGCTGTATCACCTTTAAGACCTGGATCTGTTTCAGTGATTTTCATTTCGATAAAGTTAGGCGGAGTTACTGAGAGTGGCGCGCCATTGTATAAGGTTACGGTACACATATCTTGTTCCATTAACCATTTTTTACTGTCTTCTACAGCACTTTCATTCGCAGCAACTTGATCAAATGTTTCTGGGTTCATAAAGTGCCAAAACTCTCCATCGTTATAGAGATATTGTAGTTCGACATCAATGACATCTGCTCCCTCAACCGACTCCCCTGAACGGAATGTTTTTTCAATAACACGTCCTGTTTTGAGGTTTCTGATTTTAACACGGTTGAATGCTTGTCCTTTTCCTGGTTTTACCATTTCATTTTCAATGATAGAACAAGGATCTCCATCAAGCATGATTTTTAATCCACTTTTGAACTGATTTGTTGTATATGTTGCCATTTTTAATCACTATCTCCCGATAATAAATTTTTCTACGCAGATTATACCTGAACTCCAATTTAAATTCAGCTTACATCTTACCTATTTTGCTTGCGGATTTGCGAGATCATGAAGTTTTGGAAAATATTTTCATTAATCCTAAACCATTGGTATTCTTGATTGAGGAAGTCTTTCCAATGATCGTATACCATTTTGAAATCTGCATTTTTTTCTGATTCTTCTTTATAGATTTCTTGAGCTACCTCATAAGAAGCTTCTAAAATCTCTTTTGAAAAAGAGCGTAGTTTAGCACCATTTTTAGTAAGAGTGGCAAGTGCGGGGGGATTTTTTGCATCGTATTGGGCGATCATCCACTGATTGATGTCAGCGGCCACCGTTTCAAAGATGTCTTGATAAAGTTTTGGAAGCTCATTCCATTTTTGATCATTCACAAAGAACGAGATGGTTGCAGAGCCTTCCCAGAAGCCGGGAGTATAGTAGTAAGGAGCTACAGCTTGTAATCCTAGTTTTTCGTCATCATAAGGACCGACAAATTCTGCGGCATCGATTGTCCCTTTTTCTAATGAAGAATAGACATCGCTTGCTGGAATGCTTTGAGGAATAACCCCAAGCCTGGAAAGGATTTCTCCTCCAAATCCGGGGATTCTAAATTTTAAACCTTTGAGATCTTCAAGCGTTTTAACTTCTTTACGGAACCAGCCGCCCATTTGTGCCGTGGTATTTCCGCCGGGGAAATTAATAATATTGTATTTTGCAAATACTTTGCGGAGAACTTCTAATCCACCACCTGCGTAGAACCACGCATTTTGCATTCTGGCGCTCATGCCAAATGGAAGAACGGTGTCAATAGAGAGGGCGGTATTTTTACCATGGTAGTAATATGATGCTGAATGCCCAACTTCTACGGTGCCTTGTGAAACGGCATCAAATATTTGGTTTGCAGGCACGAGTTCTCCTGGTGCAAATACTTGAATTTCAAATTGACCATTTGTGAGTTTGGAGACCTTTTCTGAAAGCATGGTTGAAGCGGCAAATAGGATATCGAGGTTTTTAGGAAATCCTGCAGCAATTCTCCATTTTACTTTTGGATAAGTGTCAGCTTTTGCAATTGATGTTGCGGCAGCTAATCCAGAAACAGCGGCGGTTGTGCTAGCTTTTTTAATAAAATCACGGCGTTTCATAAAGTATCTCCCATATTTTAATATCTGTTTTGTTAGAAATGTTTAGATATTAATCATAATTAAAGTTAGTTTTTAAATTCGTTATCTATTTTTTAGATTATTTCAATGATAGTTAAATCTTAATATATCGACTTAATTTATAATTGAGTTTTTCAGCGATTTTTTTGTGTTGAGCATTTAAGGCTTGTCTTGAAAGCTATAAACACTTTTGGTGAAACATGATGTTCTACGAATTCTGTTTCCGTAATTGAGAAAACATGAACTGTTGAAATATGTTTTCATTGACTCTAAACCATTGGTATTCTTTATTTAGAAATTCTTTCCAATGATTGTATATTTTTCTGAAATCTTCATTTGCTTCGGCTTCCTCAGCGTAAATGACTTGGGCAGCATCGTAGGCAGCTTGTAAAATTTCTTTTGAGAAAGAGCGAAGTTTTGCACCATTTTTAATAACGGTCGCGAGTGCTTCAGGATTTTTAGCATCATATTGGGCTGACATCCAAGTGTTGCACTCTGCAGCTGCTCGCTCAAAGATGATTTGGTTGCGAGGAGAGAGGTTATGCCAAGCATCTTTGTTAACATAGAAGGTCAGCATGGCTGAGCCTTCCCAAAATCCCGGGGTGTAGTAGTAAGGTGCAACTTGTTGGAGTCCAAGGCGCTGATCATCGTAAGGACCTACGAATTCTGTTGCATCAATGGTGCCTTTTTCAAGTGATGAATAGATGTCGCCTACTGCAATGTTTTGAGGAATAGCACCAAGTCTAGAGAAGATTTCGCCACCAAAACCGGGAATTCTGAATTTAAGGCCTTTTAAGTCGGCTACCGTTTTGACCTCTTTGCGAAACCAGCCGCCCATCTGTGTGTTGGAGTTTCCTCCGGGAAAGTTGACGATATTGTATCGGTCGAAAAGCTCTCGTAAGATTTCAGTTCCTCCACCTGCATAATACCAAGCATTCTGCATTCTAGTGGTTAAACCAAAAGGAAGGCAAGTATCAATAGAGAGCGCTTTGTTTTTACCGTGGTAATAATTAGAGGTGGAGTGCCCCATCTCTACAGTGCCATTTTGTACGGCATCAAATACTTGTGTGGAAGGGACGATTTCACCGGGAGCAAATACTTGGATTTCAAATTCTCCATCGCTCATTGCAGCGACAGAATCTGCAAGGCGTTGCGAGGTTCCATATAAAAGATCTAAGTTTCTTGGGAAACTTGTGGTCATGCGCCATTTTACTTTGGGATTTGTATTTGCTTTAGCGATACCTACTGAGGCGATTCCTGCACCTGCTAAAGTCGTTGCTTTTGTAATAAATTGACGGCGTTTCATAGTGATTATCCTCATTAAAGTAGTCGTAGTTATTCGATAGATAGCTGATTTATTAGAAGTTTATTAGGAGATGCTATCGGGTGTGTATTGATAATTAATCCACTCTCCGGATCTTTGTCATTGTTGCAGATACGGAGAGTGGATGTCGAGATATGATGAGGGAATGCTAGAAGTCTACTCCGAAATCATCAAAGCTATCAAAGCCCCCATCGCCCATATCAAGGTTGAATTCAATATCTGAACCGGAGCCTTCAAATTTTTCAAATTTATCTGATTTAATGATTCCTGGGAAGATAACAAGAACCGCAACCATGATAATTTGCAATATTAAGAAGGGCATTGCGCCGTAGTAGATATCCTTTGTGGTGACTTCTTTGGGAGCAACAGATTTCAAGTAAAAGAGTGAGAATCCAAAGGGGGGATGCATAAATGATGTTTGCATGTTCATTGCTAAAATCACTCCAAACCAGGTTAAATCAATCCCTAGTGCGACCGCGATAGGAAGTAATAGCGGGACAAGAATCAGGGCGATCTCGAAGAAATCTAAGAAGAAGGCAACAAAGAAGATGAGAATGTTGACCGCTATAATAAATCCTAGGGCGCCGCCGGGAAGGTTTCCTAAAATTCCTTCAATCCAAATGCCTCCATTAAGGCTTGTGAAGGCCAAGGAGAAGAACATGGAGCCTATCATGATAAAGACTACGAAAGTGGTGATTTTGACGCTCTGATCTAAGGCTTGATAGAGTAGCTCTTTCGTTAATGATTTTCTAATCAATGCTAAAACCATCGCTCCCACCGCACCAATAGCGCCCGCTTCTGTAGGTGTTGCAACGCCCATGAATACTGTGCCTAAGACTAGAAAAATAAGGGTCACAGGAGGAATCACACTGGTGATGACTTTTTTGAAAAGATCCATACCAAAGAGCGTTCGTTCATGATCAGGGATTGCGGGCATGCAGGTTGGTTTAATAATCGACATGACCATAATGAAGAGGATATAAGCTCCAATCAGTAGCGCACTAGGAATTAGCGCGGCTTTATACATTGAGCCGATAGAAACGCCTAGTTGGTCTCCGAGAACAATTAATACAAGGCTAGGTGGGACGATTTGTGCTAATGTTCCTGAAGCTGCAATAACGCCTGAGGCAATACGTTTAGAGTAACCGTAGCGTAGCATAATGGGGAGAGAGATTAATCCCATCGCAATGACGGAGGCGGAGACGATACCGGTGGTGGCTGCGAGCATTGTTCCCACAAAGACGACAGAGTATGCTAAACCGCCGCGAAGCTTTCCAAATAGTTGTCCCATTGTATTTAGGAGGTCTTCAGCCATGCCTGTTCTCTCTAAGACAAGTCCCATTAGGGTAAAGAAGGGGATTGCTAGAAGAGTTTCATTGCTGATGATTCCAAAAAAACGGTCACTTAATGCACCTAGTAGGGCGAAATCTAGATGACCTAAGTAGATACCAATCCCTGAAAAAAATAGGCCTGTTGCAGCGAGGGAGAACGAAATAGGGTAGCCCTTTAAAAGAAAGATAATAAGGGCGATAAACATCAAAGGGGGTAAGAATTCTAACATTTTTGCTGTTGCTCCAAGTAATTAGCGTTATCGTTAGAGGGGGTGCGAAGCGTGATAATTGCTTTGCAAAGCTCAGAAACTCCTTGTAATAGTAAGAAGAACATACCTACAGGAAGTAACGCTTTAATAGGAGCTCGCGGGAGTCCACCTGGGTTAGGTGACATTTCCCAAATTTGCCAGGAGCTGATAGCAGGGCCAATTGTGAGATATAAAAGCATCGTGAAAGCAGGGAAGAGGAAGAAGACAATACCGATGATCTCGAAAATCGCTTTAGCTTTTGGCGAGAAGCGATGTGAGAGGATATCTATCCGAATGTGTTGGTCTTTTAGATAGGTATAGCCTGACGCAAGTAAGAATACTGCCGCAAATAGATACCATTGAACCTCTAACATGCCGTTAGAGCTCATATGAAATAGATATCTAAAAAGTGCGTTCCCCGCAGAGATAATGGTTGCTAGGAAAATAGCGATAATTGCAATTTTTCCTAAAGCCATATTGATTGAATCGATAATATGCGAGATTTTTTTTAAGATATTCATAGTCTAAGAGATTGCGCATAGCTTGCGTATATTGATTTAAAAGATGTTGTCGTAACATGCAACTAGTACAGTGCGTCATTTAATGTACTTCATCTAATAAATTTTGCCAATAATTTCTTCTCTCAGACTATGTATTTGATTTTTTATCTTAACTGCTTTGGATGAAGGTTATTGATATTGTTCACATTTGTGTGTGAATTCTTTACCAGTCTCTTTAGCGTACGTTTTATGATTATCGAGAATGATCGTCATATCTTCAGTAGATCCCATAATAACTGGGACGCGTTGGTGAAGCTTTTGAGGATTAAGATCTAAAATACGCTCATATCCTGTTGAGGCAATACCACCTGCTTGTTCTACTAAGAAAGCCATTGGGTTTGCTTCATACATGAGACGTAAACGACCGCCTTTTTCAGTAAGAGTTGAGTCGATTGGATATGCAAATGTCCCGCCGCGTTGAATAAGACGATGGATGTCCATCACCATTGCACCAACCCAGCGCATCGTGTATTTTTTCTTACGTGGACCATCTTTGCCCAAGTCACATGCTTCAACGTAATCGCGCATTGGAGGTTCCCAAAGATTACGATTTGAATGATTGATCGCGTATTCAGCTGTTTCCTTAGGAATTTGCATATTTGGGTGCGTTAAGATGAACTCACCGATCGAAGGGTCAAGCGTAAAGCCATGTGTACCGTGACCGATAGTAAGAACCATCATGGTTGCTGAGCCGTAAAGACAATATCCGGCACATACTTGCTTAACGCCTTCTTGTAAGAAGTCTGCTTCAGTTGGGAACTCCTTATCTGTTTTTAAAATAGAGAAGATCGTTCCAATAGGTCCATTGATTTCAATATTACTTGAACCATCTAATGGGTCAAAAATCAAAAGGTAGTTGCCACGAGGGCTGCCTTTAGGGATTTCATAAACTTCATCCATCTCTTCACTCGCCATTGCTGCAACATGTCCGCGCTTTGCATTGTTTTTGATGAAAAGATCGTTCGCAATTACGTCAAGGATTTGTTGAGTTTCGCCTTGGCAGTTTTCATTGTCAGTAGCGCCGATAATATTTGCAAGCTGACCTTTTTGTACAGCTGCAGCGATCATTTTGCATGATACCGCGATATCGTTAAGGAGGAGGGTGAAGTTGCCCGTTGCTTCAGGGAAGCGACGTTGTTCTTCCATGATGAATTGCGAGAGCGTTACGCCAAAGTGAGTCATTGAAATCTCCACAGTTTGATTGAGGTAATAAAAATTGTGGTTATGATATACTTTTTAGGTGTTTAGTTAAAGCGTTTTGTAGTTTGTATGTAGTTTTGAGTCTTTTATGAGAACTATAAATTAACTAAATGGTCATGGCTTGATCATTGCTTGGATTTATCGCTGTTTGCAGTTATACTCAGCCATAAGTTAAATCCTGATATCTTCGATAGATAGAAATGATTTATCATCCATATAAAAGAATTAATAAATGGAGATTAAGAATATATGAGTTCTATAGAGTTAAAAAATGCGGGTTTAAAAGTTACTTTGCCACGCCTTAAAATTTTAGATATTTTAGCAAAAGCAGCAGCAACACCAGTATGTCACTTGACGGCAGAAGAAATTTACATGCAGTTAAGTAGTTCTGGTGAAGAAGTTGGATTGGCAACTGTCTATCGTGTTTTGACGCAATTTGAACAAGCGGGTTTAGTAAGACGTCATTTCTTTGATGGTGGTCAATCGATGTTTGAAATTGATGATGGTGATCAGCACGACCACATCATTTGTATCAATTGCGGACATATTGGCGAGTTCTCTCATGAAAAAATTCATGAAAAACAAGCACAAATTGCCGCAGAATTAGGTTATGAGTTAACGGATGCTCGTACTATTTTGCACGGTGTTTGTGCACAATGCAGAGAGAAATAGTTTTTCTTCGGCAAGAGTTTACGACTCGACGCTATGCAATAATCTGGATTAGTATTTGGCTAATCCTAATTTTTGCGACATGGTTTTCAAGACCATTAATCCCTTTTCAAGAGACGTTCTTCTCGGGCGTTGTGTGGGAGTTATATCTATCTAATAACTGGCTCTACCCTCATATAAATGAGGTTTATCAGCATGCTAGTTTTCCACTGAATTATTGGCTTGCGCTTGGTGTTTGGAAGCTTTTTGGAGTTTCTGATTTTTCACTCCGCGTATTAGCAAGTTTTTTTAGTCTGAGTACTTTGTTTTTAACGGCTTGGGCAGCATATCAACTTTGGCCTGATCGGCGCAATGTTCGAGCAAATGCACCTTTAGTTTTAATCGGAAGTTTAATGTGGACGGTTTTTGCGACCGCAAACGTGGAATATGTCTACTTTACGTTTTACTTAATGCTAGCGATTAATTTTTTGATTAGAGTTTGGCGATTTCAGCAGAAATTATGGTGGATTGGTTTTACTGTTAGTTTGACATTGGGGCTTTATTCATCCGGTTTGATCTTTCTATTAGTGGTAATGCCCGTTATTTTCTTGGCGCCGTATTGGGCAAAATTATCTTGGAAGAGTATTTATGTTTTTGGTCCGATATCTATCTGTATTGCTTTACTGTTCTTTTTTATTTGGGCTCTAACGGTAAGCTCGAGCTTGGGGATTTCTCTGTGGGATGCTTTAGGGTTAGGATACATTTTAAAAGCATTTAACCAAGCGCCACCGCTTTATGTTTATGTGTTGAATTTGGTCATTATCTTATTTCCTTGGCTCTTTTGGTTGAGGATTTATAGACTTTATCGAGATGTGGATCGAGATGAGTCCTTTCAGTTTGTGGTTGTATGGTTTTTATCTCTGGTGGTTGTTTTAGGTGTTTTAAGTTTAACTTCCTTAGATGCTTTATTGCCGATATATCCTGCTTTTTCATTAATTATTGCTCGAATTTATTACCAAGGCTTTAGTCGAAAGCTTGATGTGGCACCGATAGTGGTATTTATGGTGTTGGTCGGATTATTAATGATTGTTATTCCTTATAATTATCAATGGCTCTCTTTGCCGCAATGGGTTGGTCAAGTATCTCCTTTTTGGGGGGCTGGTCTCATCTTATTTAGTATTACTTTACTGTTTAACGCAGCGAATACGAGAATAATGACATTGGCTTTAATGGGGGTCGCTTTAACGTTGGCGATGAATTTTGGTGTTGTGCGTGTTGCGACTGATTTTTATGATTTAAGACCTGCAGGAGAGCGCTTATCATGGTATCAATCAAAAGGAATTGTTGTAGGGCATCCTGAAAATTATAGAGGGCATCTACATTTTGTAGGGCAGCTGCAGTCGCCGCTAAGAGAGATTGGTTCTCGTAAGGATCTGCTCGAGATTTTATCAGTGGATGAAAATGCTCGAATGATCTTGTATGTTGAAGATCACATGCGTTTTGATAATGGGATTGTTGAGTATTGGCAGCCTTTTAGAGGGCGTTATTTAATCATATTAAAAGCTGAAGCGGTTTTACAGTTACTCAATCAAGCAGGTGAGCGGTCTTTGGAGGCAATTTTTTAGTAGGGTTTTGTTTGTAAATCATGACACTCCAGAAATATGGGTTTATTTAATGAGGACGAATAGTATATACTTTCTACTATTTAAATAATTTCACAATTAATGGCTTGCTTAATCAAATTTGATAATTCGGTAAGCGTAATCAGGATAAATAAAAAGGATAAGTCTGAATTATGATGCAATTCATCCGTGACCACTCTAATAGTTTGTGGGCAAAAATCTTATTAGTGGGGGTTGGAGTTTCTCTAGCAGGTATCGGGGGAACTCAGATTTTTAGTGGTCCAAGTGCTGATACGGTGGCAACGGTCAATGGTGAGAAAGTGTCACTTCAAGAGGTAGAAGCACAATATCAGCAATTACTGAATGCAAATGCCCAAAATGGTGATTTGACCGATGAAATTCAAAAACAGTATAAGCTGATTGCAAGACAAGATCTCATTCAGCGTAGAGCAATGGATAGTCAGATTAAAACATGGAAGATTCGAGCATCTGATAGCTCTGTTGCTGAGGAAATTGTCTCTATCCCATCATTTCAAAAAGATGGTGTGTTTGATCAGGAAACGTATAAAACAGCATTATTTTATTCTGGGTATAGTATTGAAGGATTTGAAGATGCAATTCGAAGAGACGTTGAAGAGAGAGTTGTTCGTGAGGCGCTAGTAAATAGTGCATTTGTTTCTGGTAAGGAGTTGCAAGAGCAAATTGCTTTTTTAGGACAAACACGAGATCTTGAAGTTGCTACTTATAATTATTTAGAAGATTTAGATAGTGTTGCGGTTTCAGAAGATGAAATTAAGGCACAGTATGAAAATAATATGTTGCAATATCAGACGCCAAACCTTGTAAAGTTACAATACATTGAACTAATGGTAGATGCTTTAACGCCAGAAGCTCAGGTTTATAATTCTGAGCAAATTCAGGCTGAGGCGCAAAAGTTGAAGCAGCAAGATGAGCAACGTCTTTCTGAACAGTTTACGATTGAGTATTCGACAGATGCGCAAAAACAAGAGGCTATTGATGTTTTGGCAGATCTAAAAGGGCGTATTGAATCTGGCGAGATGACTTTTGATGTAGCGAAGTCAGAAATTACACAAATCGATAATGCTTATTACAACCGTAATGGGAATTTTAAATACGGTGCTGCAGGAATTCCGGCATTTGACGATGCGCTTTTTGAGTTAACGATGGATGCGCCATTATCTGAACCATTTGCCACAGATGGTGAAGTGCATATGGTCCATTTATTAAATGTTAGTTCTCCTTATGCTGATGAAGCGGCTCTTTTATCTGCGGCAGAAAAATCTTTAAAAGAGAACTCTAAAGCTGATGCTTACATGTTAAAAGAAGCAAGAATGCAAGAGTTGGCAGAGACATATACAGAATCTCTTGGGGAAATGGCGCAAGATTTAGGTCTTGAGGTTAAAGAGACAGATTGGCTGAACTTGGATGATCAAGAAGGTTTATTGGCTAATGGGACTGTTTGGTCTGCGGTTAATCATTATGATGTGATGGAAAATGGGCGTAATAGTTTGCCGTTTGCATTTAATGAACAAAGTAATCATGCAATGATTGTTCGGGTTATGGATAAGAAAGCGAGTAGAGTGAAGTCGTTAGAAGAGAGTTATGACGAGATTAAGCTGGAATTAGCTAAAAATAGAGCGAAAGATTCTATGATTAATCAAGTGAATGCGATGCTTGAGTCTGGCGATGTTCAAAGTTTTCAAAATAATATTGAACAATTAGGATTTGCTTATAATCAATATAATGATTTAGCGATTACATCTGTTGGTCAATTGCAAACCAAGCCTGTTGAGCAATATGCCATTTCTGATGGCTTCCAAAAGATACATCGATTAGAGTCGCAAAAGCCTGGGTATTTAGTTGAAGCGATTGATGGGCATGTATATGTTGTTGCCGTTAATGCCATTAATACAGGTAGTTCAGAAGGTTTTTCTGAAGATGATAAAGCGCAATTGCAGGAATATTTACAAGGACGCGAAGCGAGTTTTGAGTATCAAGCATTGATGCAGTATCTATTTAATAATAGTAAAGTTAAAGTTTATAATAATAGCTTCTTTGAATAGGGCATAGTGTTCATAGCGGATATTGATGCATTAATAATTCTAAGAAGGTTGGTAGAGATATCAACCTTCTTTTTAATTGTTGGTAAATAGAATATTCTCAATAGCTTCTTGCGTTATTAAAGATAATAAGGATGCTGATTGTCTATTTTGCAATCAATAATGAGTAGGTAAAACAGTAGATGAAAGTAGGTAGATGATGAATATTGTTGAAAACCATTCTCTGCAGGCGCTGAATACATTTGGTGTTGCAGTAAAAAGTCGATTTTTTGTGGAATTATCAGATGTCGCTGATTTGCAGGAAATTAAGAAATTGCCGAAGCCAACACTATTTTTAGGGGGCGGGAGCAATGTGTTATTCACGAAAGATTACTTAGGCACTACGATTCATAATAAACTGCAAGGTATTTCGGTGTTATCTCAATCGGAGGATCAGGTTGTTGTAAAAGCTATGGGGGGAGAGAATTGGCACCAGTTTGTCATTAAGATGAATGAGGCGGGTTTTCATGGTTTAGAGTATTTAGCTTTAATTCCAGGCACGGTAGGAGCTGCTCCTGTTCAAAATATTGGCGCATATGGCGCTGAAGTAGAGCAATTTATCCAGTCTGTAGAAGTATTTGATTGCCAAACTAATATGCTTTATTCATTGGCTCATGAAGCATGTCATTTTTCATATCGAGATAGTCTTTTTAAGCGTGAAAAAGGTCGATACCTGATTGTTTCTGTAACGTTTAAATTAAACCGTAAAATGGATGCTGTCGTTCGATATCGAGCGTTGGAGCAGTATTTTGAAGAGAGTAATCAAAATACTGCGTTGTTATCGATGCGAGATATATTTGATGCTGTTGTAGCTGTTCGATCGAGTAAGTTACCGGATCCTGCAGTGATTGGCAATGGGGGGAGTTTTTTTAAAAACCCTATTGTGACAAAGGAGTATTCGCAAGTATTGATTGAAAAGTATCCTTATTTAGTGATGTATCCTCATGGAGAGCATGAAGTAAAGTTAGCGGCTGGTCAATTGATTGAGTTGTCGGGTTTTAAGGGGCAGTATCAACGAAATGTTGGAATGTATGAAAAGCAAGCGTTGGTATTGGTGAATCTAGGTGGAGCGACTGGTGTTGAATTATGGGCATATGCTCAAACTGTACAAAAGAAAGTGCAGACAGATTTTAATGTAATACTTGAGCCTGAACCGTTAATATTGTAATTTGTTGATTGCTTTCAGGTATAATTTCATCAATTCATTATTGATATATAGGATATAGAATGAAAAGAAATTTAAAAAAGATCATGATGTTTGGTTTTTTTGTGGCATTAATGTCATTGTTTCAAGCAAGTTATGCTCAGGAAGATCCTGTTAGTGTGATTGAAAATACATCAGATCAGCTTTTTAAGACCTTAAAGAGTGATAAGGCAAGTCTTAAAAAAGATCCTTCAAAAGTTTATGGGATTGTTGAAAAAATTTTAGTGCCGCGCTTTGATTTCGGGACTATTTCTCAGTGGGTAATGGGAAGATCGTGGCGTGATGCAACACCGGTTCAACGCGAAGAGTTCACTGCGGAATTTAAGAAATTATTGATTAATTCTTATGCTGGAGTTTTGTTGGATTACACAGATGAAACATTAAATGTTTTACCTTTACCGCCAAATGCGGCGAAAGGGGATGAAGTAACTGTGAGATCAGAAATTATCTCTCAAGATCGTCCGCCAATTGCGATTAACTATTCGATGATTAAATCAGGAAGTCGTTGGATGGTATATGATGTATCGGTAGAAGGTGTGAGTATCGTTGCAAATTATCGATCAGAAATTAGAGAGCTTGTTTCTAGGCAGGGTGTAGAGGGGATGATTGATACTTTAAAACGGAAAAATAAATAATATTGTTGATAGGGTAGCTTAATGCAAAAGAATCATTATCTGAATATTGATGTATCGACAGGGACGTATCAATTGCAAGATGCTTTTGATAAGTTTACGATCCCTCAACAGTGGCAGGTCATAAAAGAGGCATTTAAAGAAGTTCAGCCAGTAGTAATTGATTTGAAAAATATTTCGGGGTGCGATAGCGCGTTAATCGCTTTGCTTGTTGAAATAAAAAGGCTGTATGCTGATATCTCAATTGCTAATGCGCCTGATAATCTTGTTCAATTGCTCGATTTATATCAAGTTAAAACACTGCTTTTTTAAGGGTGTATAAAAAACTCTCTAATAGTTGACTGTCGAAGATTTGTAGCTATAATACATATCTTCACTTAGCGGGAATAGCTCAGTTGGTAGAGCACAACCTTGCCAAGGTTGGGGTCGCGAGTTCGAGTCTCGTTTCCCGCTCCAAATATAGGCTGGATAGCAAAATGGTTATGCAGCGGATTGCAAATCCGTAGACGCCAGTTCGATTCTGGCTCCAGCCTCCAAATTTTTATGGCACCGTTCTATGGTGGCCTGTATTGGTTTCCTAACAATGGACTATTGTAAACCGTGTCAGGTCCGGAAGGAAGCAGCACTAGCAAGACATTCATGTGTTATGGGTCGGCTAATACGGGTCATCTCCATATTTATTAAATAAGTGATGGCAAAATGACTCAACAAGTTCTCGCACTAAAATGGCGACCTCGAACCTTTAACGAAGTCATTGGTCAGCCACATGTAGTACAAGCTCTCTCCAATGGTTTAGATAATGATCGATTGCATCATGCTTTCTTGTTTACAGGAACTCGGGGCGTTGGAAAGACAACTCTAGCAAGAATTTTTGCAAAGTCTCTCAATTGTGAAAAAGGCGTCTCATCAAATCCCTGCGGGGAATGTTCTGTTTGTACAGAAGTTGATGAGGGGCGCTTTGTTGATTTAATTGAAATCGATGCGGCTTCACGTACAAGGGTGGAAGATACTCGAGAGATTCTTGATAATGTTCAGTATGCGCCAACACGTGGTCGTTATAAAATTTACCTTATAGATGAAGTTCACATGCTTTCAAATAGCAGCTTTAATGCGTTATTAAAAACGCTTGAAGAGCCGCCGAGCCATGTGAAATTTTTATTAGCAACAACAGATCCTCAGAAATTACCGGTGACAGTTTTATCTCGTTGTCTTAGATTCCAATTAAAGCGAATTCAGGATCAAGAGATTGCGGGGCAGTTGGAGAAGATTTTAATTAGTGAAAATATCCCTTTTGAGACAGAAGCAATAAAATTAATTGCAAAAGCTGGGGATGGTAGTATGCGTGATGCGCTTTCACTGTTAGACCAGGCAATTGCGTATACTGGGCAGAATGTTCAGTTTCAGCAAACACATGAGATGCTTGGATTAATTGACACACAATACTTAGTGAGAGTATTGGAGGCGCTTGTTGCTAGAGATCGTCAAACATTATTATCAGCACTATCTTTGTTGAAATCACATGGTTTGGATTATTATCGGTTTTTAGAAGACCTTATTGATGCATTCCACCTGTTAACAATGGTTCAGCTTTCAAAAGAGATGGGGGAGCATGAAAATGCAGAGCTGGTTGCTTTAGCGGAGGCATTTACTGCTGAAGATTTACAACTCTATTATCAGATCGCATTAAATGGTCGTAAAGATCTGCATAATCATCCAAATGCTGAAGTCGGTTTTGAAATGACACTTTTACGTATGGTATTGTTTGCGCCAACTGCACCAGTAGGTGTAATGGAAGCTCAAAAAAAAAGTCAGACAGTTTCACTAAATAGTGCTGATGCGCTTTCTAATGTTGAAATAGAAGCTTCTGCAGGTATAACACTAAAAGAACATCTGTCAGATAAAGTGTCATTACCAGAAAATCAATCAGGTCAATTACTACCAGTATCAGCTACATCTGCCTCGAAGGAAGCGTCGGCTGTTGATCTTCCGTGGGAAGATCCCCCGAAAGCAGATATGACTCCATCGAATGCTCATGAAGTATATGAAAAAAGTAGGAGTGACGAGCAAGAATTAACTGCAGATTTAGATCATCAAATAGAAGATGAAATATCTATTCTAGAACCTCCAGTATTTGAGATTTCAGAAGCAGAGCATATTGTTTCTTCGTCAGAAATTGTAGAGTCATCGAATATACCAGTGCTAGAGAATGACCGATTAGATGATGAGTTAATACCAGTATGGGATGTTGAAGAGCCTTTTAGTGCGAATAACGCTTCTATTATGGAGAGTTCTATCAATAATGGTGAATTAACTACCGATAGACCGTTTGTATTAGATAGCACTTTATCGGAATCTAGTAGATTACAGACAGCATCATTGCTCAATAATAATGAGGAGTGGCTCTCTTTAGTGTCAGGTTTAACCTTAGAGAGTGTTTTGTCAGGAATCGCGCATAGTTTGGTTTTTAAAAGCTTTGATGGAGAGCATTTAATTCTTCAAAGACCTTTGTCTGTGAAAGATTTTCGTGTGGATGAAGCGGAAATGCGCCTAGCAATGGCAATTTCTAATAGTCTGAATGTTAAAATATCCTGTAAGATTGAATATGTTGAAACACTCAATCTTGAAAATCTTCATGAAAGAACTGAGCGTTTGGATGAAGAGCGTCTGCAGCAAGCTTTAAGTAGTTTTAAGCAAGATGAAGTAGTGCAGTATTTAGAGCAAGAATTGGGCGCAAAGCTTTTAATGAAAACATTAAAGCCATTAGATGATTGCTGATGGATGTGAGTGAGATTGTGTTATTAAGATACAGATGATTTTTTGAAAGTATATTAGTATGTTGAATTTGAAACTATTTTAAAGAATAATAGAAGAAGGAGACCTTATGTTTAAAGGCGGAATCGCAGGTATGATGCAAAAAGCACAACGCATGCAAAAAGAGATGGAAAAAGCGCAAGAAGCATTGGCGGATATTAATGTCACTGGTGAGTCAGGTGCTGGTTTAGTGAAGATCGAGATGAGTTGTCGTCATGTTGTACGTGCAATTCGTATCGATGATTCTCTAATGTCAGATGATAAAGAGATGTTAGAAGATCTTTTGGGTGCGGCATTTAATGACGCATTAGCCAAAGTTGAAAAAACATCTTCAGAAAGAATGGCAGAAGTTACGGGTGGTTTAGGTCTTCCTGCTGGAATGAAAATTCCTGGATTTTAATTGAGGATGGTCTCATGTATCCAAAGTCACTACAGAATGTGATCGATTCATTGCGTATATTGCCGGGAGTTGGTCAAAAGACGGCGCTAAGAATGGCGCTTTATCTTCTTGAACGAAATCAGGTTGGAGCGGAAAAGATTAGTAGATCTTTAACGCATGCATTAGAAACGATTCAAAAATGCTCTCAATGCCGTAATTTAACGGATGAAGATATCTGTAGTGATTGTCGTGATATGAGTCGTAACGATGCGCTATTATGTATCGTTGAAAATCCTGTAGATGTTTTTGCCTTGCGACAAAGTGTTGAGTATAAAGGTCGTTACTTTGTATTATTTGGCCGTTTATCACCGCTTGATGGAATTGGTCCTTCTGAACTAGGTTTAGATCTCTTAGAGTCACGTTTTGCTGAAGGGATTATTAAAGAAATTATCTTAGCCACAAACTCAACGGTTGAAGGTGAAGCGACAGCGCATTATATTTCAGAGATTGCAAAGCAGTATGAGATTGAAGTGAGTCGTATTGCTCACGGCGTTCCATTAGGTGGAGAGCTCGAGTATTTAGACAGCGGTACATTGTCACATGCATTTGCATCTCGTAAAAGTTATTAGGAGGTTTTATGAGTACAATCTTTAGTAAAATTATCCAAAAAGAGATTCCGGCAAAAATTGTTTATGAAGATGATGAGGTTTTAGCATTTGAAGATGTTGCACCTCAAGCGCCAGTGCATATCTTAATTATCCCTAAAAAAGAGATTCCAACATTAAATCATCTTGTAGAAGAGGATGCACAATTAATGGGAAAACTTTTTTTAGTTGCACAGAAAATTGCAAAAGAGCAAGGTTTTGCGGATCAAGGATATCGCACAGTCTTTAATTGTAATGAAGATGGTGGGCAAACAGTTAACCATATCCATCTGCATCTATTGGCGGGAAGGAGTCTTACTTGGCCGCCGGGCTAGATCCTTTAATCATGACAATGAATATGTAAAAGTCACTTTTAATAGTGGCTTTTTTTGTATTGTGCTCTATGTTTCTTGTCCTGTATCAACCGTTATAAGTTTTGTTTATCTATTTGATAAATATATTTTATTAATATATTGGTTTTTATAGTAAATTTAAATATGCAACTAGATAGAATGGTTAATTGATCTATGTAGATTATTATCTAAACAGTTATATCTTTGCTGTTCTTCGTGCTTTTTATCTCTTATGATGGTGATGATAGGTAGTTAATTCACCCTGTTAAACAGAAATAAGGAGTCATTCGATGGCTATGAAAAAAAGCAGAAAAAAATTATTCACTATTGGTGTATTAGCAGCAGCGATGTTGACAGGTTTTGCGGCTAATGCAGCAACAGATAAAGATAATGGTTCAGTCAGAGGCGAGATTATTCTTCCATTGATACAAGAAGTAACTGTTGATCCTAAAAAAGCAGAATTAGGTAAGAAGTTATGGTTTGATCCAAGATTATCGAAGTCTGGTTTTATTTCTTGTAATTCATGTCATAACTTAAGTATGGGGGGATCGGATAACCTACCCACATCAATTGGTCATAAATGGCAAGAAGGACCAATTAACTCGCCCACTGTCTTAAACTCTAGTTTAAACTTTGTTCAATTTTGGGATGGTCGTGCTAATACGCTTAAAGAGCAAGCAGGTGGGCCGATTGAGAACCCTAAAGAGATGGCATCAGATCATGATTTAGTTGTGAATGTGATTGCATCTATTCCGGGATATGTTGAAGAATTTAAAGATGTATACGGCGATGGAGAGGTTAATATTGATCGTATCACGGATGCCATTGCAGTATTTGAAGAAACATTAATTACTCCTAACTCACGTTTTGACCAATGGTTACGCGGTGATGACAATGCAATTACAGCTCAAGAGTTAGAAGGTTATGAACTCTTTAGAAATAGTGGTTGTGTAGCGTGCCACTACGGAGAAGGAATTGGAGGCTCGAGTTTCCAAAAGATGGGTTTATTAGAAGAGTATAAAACTGAAAACTTATCGAAAGGTTTAGCGGACTTTACAGGTAAAGACAGCGATAATATGTTCTTTAAAGTTCCAACGCTTCGTAACGTTGTTTTAACATACCCGTACTTCCATGATGGGCAAGTTAATACTTTAGAAGAAGCAACACAAGTCATGGGTAAATTACAGTTAGGTAAGAAGTTTACAGATGAAGAAGTTGAAAAAATCGTTGCTTTTTACGGGACATTGACAGGTGATCAACCTCAATTAATGATGCCGATTCTTCCGCCATCAAATAATGATACACCATTACCAAAGCCATTTAGTGAAGAGTAGTGAGTTGTAATAAAATAGGTATTTAATAAAATATCTATTTATAGTTAAATATCATTGAAAAGAGAAAAGCGCCATTAAGGCGCTTTTTTATGGTGTATTTTATTAGATCTAAACGATATTTAATGTAGATTAACGGGAACATCAGGTTGCTGAATTTTTTGTTCTGCTAAATCTTTGATGCTATGACGTTGATCTTCTGAAATTAATTTGGCAGTCCATTGAATGGTATCTACGAATTTCATTTGGCGGTGCGCGCACTCTTTGAGTGGGCAAATCTCGCATGAGAAAGGTTTACAGTCATCTGTATGAATATACATTTCGTGTTTTTTACCAAATTTGTGTTCTAGAACCTTTTTCACTTTATCTAGTTCTGTATGGGCTTCTCGCATATTGAGATACCAAGGAAGCGTTAAATGCGCATCGAGATGAACATGATTTCCATATTTAATAAAACGCACTTTATGAAGATCCACCCAATATGGAGAGCGGTTTTCGTTAATAACTTCCGTAAATTCCTCGATCAGATCTTCATCGGCTTCATCCATAATGCCGGCGATTGATTCTCGAAGAATTTTAATGCCGTTATAGATGATGATTCCACCAAATAAAAGTGCGATTGCGGCATCGAGCCACTGCCAGCCTGTCAGCCAAACTAACGTTAATCCTAAAATAATGCCGACTGTAGAATAAGTGTCGGAATATAGGTGCTGGCCGCCGGCAACAAGTGGTAGGACATTGTATTTTCGTCCACGACGAATTGCATAAAATCCAACAATATAGTTAATGATTGCAGTTAGCGCAATAAGGATTAATCCTGACCCTAAACTTGTTAGTTCGCCGCTACTGTCAATAAGTCTTTTAACCCCTTCATAGATAATGACAACGCCGGCAACAAGGATTAAGGTTCCTTCTACACTTGCGGAGACAAACTCGATTTTTCCGTGTCCATGTGGATGGTTGTGATCTTTAGGCTTTGCTGACAGATATAAACTAAAGAGGGTAAAGGCGCCGGCAAGCATATTGGTAATACTCTCTAGCGCATCTGTTAAAATTGCAACGGATGAAGTGATGTACCATGCTGCAAATTTCATTAAGAAAAGTAAAACCGCGACTAAGAAGATAATTTTTTGAAAGTTATAGTTAGCGCGGTCATCTTTATTCATCATGGAATTTCTCCCAGTTAAAGTGACTATTCGATACGGCTATAGATGACTTGATCTACAAAGTCGCCGCAGAGATTTTTGGTGTGGCGAAGAATGCCCTCTTTCTCCATGCCGATTTTTTCCATTACACGCCCTGATGCCGGATTTTCAGAGGAAAATTTTGCCCATAAACGTTCAATTTTAAGATCTTGGAAGGCGAGTTCGAGGAGTTTTTTTGCAGCTTCTGGTGCATAGCCATTTCCCCAATATTTTTTATTAATGGCGTAAGCTAGTTCTGCGGATTTCTCACTTTCGTTAACACGAAGATCACAGGTGCCAATCATTTTGCCATTTTTTTTAAGTTCGATAGCAAAGTTGCCTAGTGGAGAAGACATGAAAAGGTTAGAAATAACCCATTCTGTTTCTTCAATAGATTGATGTGTTGGGAAGGTATGCCTAGTATTTTCAGGGTCACTGGCATATTCAAAAAGGTCTTCGGCATCATCTAAGGTGATGGGACGAAGCATTAAGCGATCTGTTTCTAAGATACGATTTTTGGCTAATTGATAAAGCATAATGAGATCCTTCTGCTAGGAAAGGAATATTGTTTATTCCAATCGGAGGTTTTTTTAGTGATTGTTTATTCTCATAAAAACTAAAAAACTATTTCTACAAGAGCCTCTCGAGGCAACCTGATATATTACCACTTTTTAAGTGGAGTGTATTTTTAGAAGTTTTATCAATAAAAAAATCCCTTATCAATCACAGGGATCAATAAGGGATTATGTAAATTATAAGAATGATTTACTAAAAACTTATAATGATATTCGTTGTTATGGAAATTTATGCCATTTCTTGAATGATTTTATCAATATCAAATCCTAATGCTTTAGCAACACCAGCCCCATAGTCAGGATGAGCTTTGTAACAATGTGTAATATGGCGAACTTTAATATGATCTTCGCTATCACCCATGTTGCGAGCGGTATTGTCAAAAAGGCGTTGTTTTTCTTCATCATTCATGAGCATGAAGAGTTTGCCGGGTTGCTCGAAGTAGTGGTTATCATCTTCGTGGAAATCCCAGCGGCTTGCCGGCCCAATGAGATCTAATACTGGTTCATCAAGATGTTTACGATCTTCCCATTCGCCATAGCTATTCGGTTCATAAGCAATCGTACTACCTTGGTTGCCATCAACTCTCATGGCGCCATCTCTGTGGAAGCTATGAACAGGACATTTAGGTGAGTTGACAGGAATTTGATGATGGTTCACGCCTAAACGGTAACGCTGTGCATCGCCATATGAGAACAGGCGACCTTGCAGCATTCTATCTGGTGAAAATCCGATTCCAGGAACAATATGCGCAGGGTTGAAAGCAGCTTGTTCTACGTCTTGGAAATAGTTGTTAGGATTTCGGTTAAGTTCAAATGTTCCAACAGGAATTAGTGGAAAGTCTTTTTTGTACCAAACTTTTGTTAAGTCAAATGGGTTGTAAGGCATATTTTCTGCTTCTTCAAGTGTCATGACCTGAATAAACATATCCCATTTAGGAAAATTGCCATCTTCGATAGCATTGTAAAGATCTCGTTGACTTGCTTCTCGGTCTTTACCGATGATTTTTTCAGCTTCTGCGTCTGTGAGGTTTTCAATGCCTTGTTGTGATACAAGATGGAATTTCACCCAGAAGCGCTCTTTTTGTTCGTTGATGAAACTAAATGTATGGCTACCAAAACCGTGCATGTGGCGGAAGGATCTTGGAATGCCGCGATCACTCATTGTGATCGTTACCTGATGTAGTGCTTCCGGCAATCCTGTCCAGAAGTCCCAGTTGGTGTTAGGGCAGCGCATATTAGTGCGCGGATCGCGTTTGACGGCATGATTTAAATCAGGGAATTTAAGAGGATCACGGAAGAAGAATACTGGCGTATTATTTCCTACTAAATCCCAGTTACCTTCTTCTGTATAGAAGCGCATTGCGAACCCGCGGATATCACGTTCAGTATCAGCGCCACCGCGTTCGCCGGCAACCGTTGAGAAGCGGACAAACATTTCAGTTTCTTTACCAATCTCTGAGAAGATTTTCGCCGCCGTATATTTTGTGATGTCATGAGTAACAGTGAATTTACCAAATGCGCCTGAGCCTTTAGCGTGCATGCGGCGCTCAGGAATGACTTCGCGATCAAAATGCGCAAGTTTCTCTAAAAACCAGACATCTTGTAACAGCATTGGGCCTCGGCGACCTGCGGTAAGAGAGTCTTGGTTATTTGCAACGGGTGCGCCAGCAGCAGTTGTGAAATATTTTTTGTCTGTAGACATGATTGTTCGCTCCTGTATGTGTATTATTCATTATATAAATTTAATAATGACATAATAATGAGAATGAGTCATTAATGAAATGAATAAAATTGATCTAGTTGATAGTGCCTTCTAGAAAGAGAGATATTTAAAAAATTTATAGAGAGTTTTTGATATAATTTAGACGCTATGAATAAATCGAATTTAATGAAACGACTACTATGGATCATGATTGCAATGTTTCTATTGCAACCTGTTTTTTCGTCTTTCAAAAATAATGATCATTCTATGCAAATAATGCCGGCAATTGAGCTGACATTGTCAGATATAAAGTCAGTTTCAGAAGAGCTTGTTATTGATCGTATCGATATCTTTTTCCCTACTTATACTAGTATGCAGATATCACAGGCTCATCAAGAGATGGATTGTTGTCAATCACTTGATATGAGTTCTTGCTTGAGTAGCTGCCATTATGTTCCCTTTGTAAATCGTATTGAAATTATCAATTTGAAAACAGTATCGCCTTCTGATGCTTCCGTTTATTGGCTTTCTTATCTCGCCATCTCTGAAAACCCTCCTCCACAGATCGTTATCTAAAGTTTCCAAGATCACTTTTATAATTTAGATAAAAGCTTGGAACAGACTTCATTTTAAACGTAAAAATGTTTTCCACGGGAATAGACACCATTCAAAATGGTGATCTGTTTCGTGTGGTATACCAATGAATGAAAACTCCCTTTGTCAGGCAAGGTGAGTAATGAAGGAATTAACTTTATGAAACGTAATCAACAAAATAATGCTGCTCGTCGTCAGTTCTTAATTAAAGGTTCTGCTGCATTGGGCGCTTTGTCTATTTCCCCATTATTAGCACAAGGTATGATGGGTATGAATCATGGTGATATGAACATGGGCTCAATGGATCACAGTATGATGAGCGGAATGGATCACGGAATGATGGGGAGTGATATGAGCATTCCACCGATGGTTCGTGAGGGGTATCAGTTAGGTGCAAATAAGTTAACTGCACGTGATATCGAAGTGATGAAGAACGCAAATAAAAACCTAATGCCGGTAGAAGCCATTTCTTCAGGGAATGTTTTGCCAGATCTTCCTTTATTGAAAAATGAATCAGCAGTTCAAGGTGTTTTTAAGGGAACACTTAGGGTGCAAAAAGCGAAAGTGAGCTTAGCTCCGGGAACGACAACAGAATTTTGGGGTTATAACGGAATGTTGCCGGGACCACAAATTGTAGTATACGAGGGAGATAAAGTTTCCATTGAAGTAATGAATGAATTGGATGAAGATACAACGGTACATTGGCATGGATTGTTGGTGCCGGCATCTGAAGATGGAAATCCGCAAGATCCTATTAATCCAGGAGTGCGTCGTACTTATCAGTTTGATATTCCTAAAGATACGGCAGGAACATATTGGTATCATCCTCATGCACATGGCTCAGTTGCAAAGCAGGTTTTCATGGGATTGGCAGGAACATTTATTGTGAAAAAACGCGATGATATCTTTGCAGATCTTCCTGAGAGACATCTTTTGATATCGGATTTAAAGCTACATGCGGACGGTAAAATTGCTGAAAACTCCTTTTTTGATTGGATGAATGGGCGAGAAGGGCAATTTACATTGATAAACGGTGCATTAAATCCAATAATCAATATTGATCAGCCTACACGTTTTCGGATTTGGAACGCAGGATCATCGCGGTATTTAAATCTAGACTTTAGTTTTGCAGATAGTTATCTAATTGCGACAGATGGGGGCTATCTTGAAGCGCCGCAGAAATTGGATGTAATCTTACTTTCGCCGGGTGAGAGAATAGAAGTGATCGTCATTCCATCTCGTACTGGGCAGATTAAGTTCAATAATCTAAGTTATAATCGTCAGAAAATGGGGCCAGTATCGGTAACACCAACGTATAGCATGGCAACAATAGAGATGACGCAAAGTCCTCAGGATTTTCAAATGCCAACTGCAATAACGAATTTGCCAGGTTATGCGCCGGCAACAAAGTCGCATTATATTGAATATACTGAAGTGATGAACCCTAATCAGTTATTGTTTTTAGTCAATGGAAAAATGCATGATCCAAATCGTATTGATGAAGTTGTCGAGAAAGATGCTGTTGAAGAGTGGATTGTTTTTAATAATTCACATATGGATCATAACTTCCATATTCATGGAACGCAGTTTTATGTGATTGAGCGAGAGATGAGTGGCATTGTAAATCAATCAAAATTTAAAGCATTTAAAGATACGATTAATCTCAAGCCTTACGAAAGAGTAAAACTCGTGATGAAGCAAGATTTCACAGGGCTTCGTATGTATCATTGTCATATTCTAGAGCATGAAACTCTGGGAATGATGGGGCAATTAGAAACGAAGTAAAGTCTGATTCATGAGTGGATTTATAGATAGCGATCTTTTTAGGTCGCTATTTTTAAGAAGGCTTTATTGTTGTTTTAAATAAATGCCGGTACTAATCGAAAATTCGCGATGCATGATTTTGCCAAAATGTGGAAGTTGCCAGTAATGCTGCTTATTGAAATACTGCTTATGGAGATTCTTGATCGTAATCTTTTACATAAATCTGATATGACAACCTAATATTGGCACATCGGCTGAAGGAAGCGTGAGATCGTTCTTGCCAACATCCTGCAAGTCTATTTGATGCGTTTTTTTAAGAATTTTCTAAAATAAAAACACCTTTAAAACAGTGTGTTAAAAACAAAATAGGGTGTTGTGCAAAACTCAGTCATAAGTTTACTTGCCAAAATCAAAAAAGAGCGTAAGATACACCACTCATTCAGACGGCAACGTTGAAGATGATTCGGTAGAAGTGG
>Ga0079226_10000326_pt1 | contig 32453 bp, 34 predicted proteins | sample Poulit2014_FD_76345 | JGI IMG/M metagenome (GOLD analysis project Ga0079226, IMG submission 76345) | Agricultural soil microbial communities from Georgia to study Nitrogen management - Poultry litter 2014 | ecosystem: Environmental > Terrestrial > Soil > Agricultural land | place: USA: Georgia...
GAAAGCAGTTTTTGCATGCTGATTAGCTGTAGTGCGGTTAGTTTGTTGTTATTCGAACTTTTAGTTCATGAAAAAAGTTAAACCTCTCTTTCATGCTCAGCTAAAAATTGTTGAGCGACCTCTCGAGCAGTCTTTTTTTCTACGTCAACCTGAGCGTTGAGTTGGGCCATGACCTCGTCATCGAGCAGAGCAGAGAGATCATTTAAAATTTTTTCTAGCTCGGGATATGTTTCCAAGGTGTCTTGGCGCACGACAGGGGTAAGCGCATAAGAAGGAAAAAAGTCTTTATTGTCATGAAGAACATAAAAATCAAAGGCGGGGATGCGCCCATCAGTGCTAAAGACCAGGCTGAGATCGACTTGTTCATCTTTCAGCGCTTGGTATGTTAATCCCGCAGTCATACGCTTGATATTAGGACGCCCAAATTCAAAGCCATAAATTTCCTGCATGGGACGCAAGCCATCAGGTCGACCGGCAAACTCGGCATTGGTTGCAAATGAAATGGTATTACCATCATTGATGTAGTCGGCCAAATCACTAATGCTATTGATTTCTTTCTCTTGTGCATCGGTGCGGCGCATAGCCAATGCGTAGGTATTATTAGCCTTAGAGGGCTCTAGCCAGACCAGCCCTTTTTCAGCATCTAATTCTTTGACAGTGTCATAGGTTTCTTGTGGGTTTAAAGGTTCTTCGATCTTATTATAGGTAATCAAAGAGGTTCCGGTGTATTCCCAGTAAAGATCAATTTGGCCGTTTTCTTGGGCTTGCCGTAACACCACACTACCCATACCTGTACGTGCATCTACATCAAAATCATGTGCTTCTAAAGCTTGGCGTGTAATTTCATTGATAATTAATTGTTCAGTAAACCCTTTTCCGCCGACGACAACAGACTTTGCTACGCTAAGTCCTGCACAGGCCATGGCAATGGCAAAACCAGAAATTTGTAATAAACGTTTCATACGCATGTAATTTTAACTCCTGTAATAAACTATCTAAGCGGATTAACGCCGCGGGGAACCGTAATCAACGCGATCAGGGCGAGAATTGCATCGGCAAGTAAGGCCAAAACTGCGGTGGGTATCGCCCCGGCGAGCATCATATAAGGCTCGTTTAGGTCTATGCCAGTAAATATCAGCTCCCCTAAACCGCCACCGCCAATTAGAAAAGCCAAAGGAACTGTACCAATATTAATGGTCAGAGCTGTTCGAACGCCTGCAAATATTACAAACATGGCATTGGGTAGCTCGACATGCCATAAAGTTTGTAGCGGCGTCATACCCATCCCTTTGGCAGCTTCAAATAAATAATCGGGTAAGCTACACAAACCCGAATAAGTGTTACGAACGATGTAAATCAAAGAGGCCAGCCACAATGCAAAAATAGCAGGCAAGGTACCAATGCCTAACAGAGACATGGACAAAGCCAGTACAGCCAGGGTTGGAATAGTGGTGCCGATATTTAATACCTGCATAATATTTTCGGCAATAGGGCGTATTTTAGGTCGTGAAAGCCAGATACCGAGCGGAATACCCAGCAGTACAGCCAATCCCCCCGATACAAACACTAAATACAGGTGCTCATTTACTAAATAAAGAATATCTTCTTCATAAATAAGGATAGACTGCGCTGCATTACTATTGATAAGGTGACCCCATAGCAAGGCAACAATTATGGCTCCTGTTAGAATTCGTGCTGACCAGACTATGAGATTCCTCGTCTGCAACCTCATAATTGCTGCCCTTGAGCTAGATGGTGGGCTAAATCTTTTAGATGAATATAGCCTTCGAACCCCCCGTCCTCGCTGATGCAAGGCAACCAATTAGTTTCGTGATCAAGCAGGGTAGAGAGCACGGTGCGCAAGTTATCTTCAGGATGTACAAAGGCAGGCACAGGGTGTAATTTTGTCAGGTCAGCAACTAGATTTTCATTTAAATCGAGATAGCCCATTACTTTGTTATGTTCATCCAAAACAAGCGGTAGATGGCATTTAAGTTTATTTAGTTTTGCACGCGCATCTACCGACAGACTACCGGCACGAATAACCGGGGTGGTTTTGTCCAGTATTTCTTTGGCCTGCATGAGTGAGAGGCGTTTTAATGTACGATCACTGCCTAAAAATTCACGCACAAAGTCAGTAGCTGGATCGGCTAAAATATTATTTGGGCTGTCATATTGTTCGATTTTACCCGCACGAAACAGCGCGATTTTGTCGGCCATTTTGATGGCTTCATCAATATCATGGCTGACAAAGAGTACGGTTTTACCGAGTTGGCTTTGCATTTTAATGAATTCATCCTGGATGCTCTGACGATTAATGGGGTCAACCGCACCAAAAGGCTCGTCCATCAATAATACGGGCGGGTCGGCAGCCAAGGCTCGGGCAACGCCAATGCGTTGCTGTTGCCCGCCTGACAACTCTTTTGGATAGCGCCGCAAAAAACTGCTACCTAAACCCATCATTTCCAAAAGAGTCAATACACGATCTTGGATTTTGTTTTTAGGCCAACCCAGCATTTTGGGAACAATGCTGATGTTTTCTTGAATGGTCATGTTAGGAAACAGTCTAATTTGCTGAATGACATAACCAATATTGCGTCGCAATTGTATGGTGTTGTAGCTGGCCGTATCTTGGCCATCAATAGCGATCGTCCCACGGGTGGGCGCGACCAAGCGGTTGACCATTTTTAAGGTTGTTGTCTTGCCGCATCCTGATGGACCTAATAAAACGCAAATCTCGCCCTGTGGGACATGCAGATTGATATTATCAACGGCAATGGTTTCCTTGCCATTGCTCTGGTATGTTTTACAAAGATTTTCCAGCGTAATCATAAACGACTATGCACGTAGTGAGACTGGGGTTAGTTTTTTTTGGATATATAACAGTAAATAATCAGCAATAATCGCCAAAAGGCTCACCGCTATTGCACCGGTTATTAATTGCCTGGGGTCGGTTTGTGCGATACCGCGACTAATAAAAATACCTAGGCCGCCAGCGCCTATGTAAGTTGCAATTGCCATAATGCCGATGTTGAGTACCACAGCAGCACGAACGCCAGCCATGATGATAGGTACAGAAATCGGTATTTCCACTTGATATAAGCGTTGCCAAGTGCTCATGCCCATGCCGCGAGCAGCCTCTACTAGGGCTGGATCAACATTATTAATCGCAGTGTAGCTATTTCTAATGATTGGCAATAGCGAATAAAGTAGTACTGCAATCACTGCTGGAACATAACCAATTCCATAGCCAAATTTAGACAGCAAGGGAATCATCATCCCAAAGAGGGCAATAGAGGGGATAGTCATAATGATAGCCCCTATGTACATGACGATATTTGCAATACGTGGATAACGTGTGATACTGATGCCTATCGGTATGCCAGCTAATATTGCTAAACCAATTGCTATGCTGACTAGATAGATATGCTCAAGCGTTCTAAACCAGATCTCATCTAAGTTTTGAATAATGAAGTGCCATGTTGGCATAGCTTTTTAGAGTTGTTGGTAAAGACTAATAACTTTAAGTTAGAAGGAAAAAAGGAGACCCTATTATACATAAGCCCATAAAAACACCCTATATTCATTTCAACGCCTTGTTATATAAGGGTTTTTGTCTTTAATGAAAGACAGCTGGGGGAGTATCATAACAGACCATTCGTCCAGCGCTAATTTGTGGCAAAATTGAGGCTTGGTTTAATTTATAACTGCGGTTGCTTACTGGTCATAAAAAAGAAAAAACAATTGAGGTATACGTGTTACATGCTTTGATAGCCTTTATGGTTCTTGTTGGGGTGCAGTTGTTAGGTCTGTGGTTAGTACAGCTGCTATCTATCCCTGTTCCTGGGGTGCTGCTAGGGATAGGGTTAATGTTGGTTTTTTTGATTATTTTCGGGCGCTTGCCTGAGACATTGGCACGCCTCTCGAATTTTTTACTCGCACACTTAATGCTGCTTTTTATACCCAGTGTAGTGGCTATCATGACCCAAGCAGAAATTATTGCTACCGAGTGGCTGCCTTTTGTACTGGCCTGTATTTTAGCCACCGCCATTACGATGATTGCGACAGCAGCAACTTTTCAATACATGCTCAAGCGCCAATCTGCTAAACAACAATCAATAAGCAGGGGTGAGCATGTCTGATTTGCCTGCCATTATTTATGATTATTTTCCCCATGGGATAGGGCAGTGGGGTTTGTTAGTCATGACAGTGTTGTTATATGCGTTAGGCAGACATTTTTACCTACGCAGTGGATTAAATCCTTTTTTAATCCCGGTATTAACTGTGGTGATTGTAGTGGTGGCTTTATTGCTTTGGTGGGGGGTGCCTTATGAGCCATATGCACAATCCACCAAAGGCATGCAATTATTAATTGGGCCAGCTACGGTCGCGATGGCAATCCCGTTATATATGCATATGCCAACTATTAAAAGGTTGTGGTGGCCCTTAGTGGCAGCGCTGATTGTGGGTAGTATTGTGGCAATTATATCGACCGCGCTGATTGCTTGGGCATTTGGGGGCAGCAGGACCATCATTGCTTCTATTGCCGCGAAATCAGCAACCATGCCAGTATCAATACCTGCGAGCGAGGCAATTGGTGGGATAGGGTCTTTGGCTGCTATTTCAGCTGCGTTAACAGGGATATCAGGGGTATTGATGGCCGGTGCTCTATTCAAACTGATGCGTGTACACAACCCGTTGGTACAAAGCTTTACTTTAGGTTTGGCTGCCCACGCTATAGGGACAGCTCGCGCCGTCCAAGACGGCGCCGAAGCTGCAGCGATGGCAGCGATCGCCATGGGATTAACGGCACTGCTAACGGGCGCTTTGGTCCCGTTTGTCCCCTGGTTCATGACCTTTTTAGGGCTCTAAGCTTTCACACTATTTACCAGTGCTTTTGCACGTGTTCAGCTACCAGCTCTTCTATCTGAGGCCATGCCTCAGTGGCAGGGGCATAGAGAATATGGTCATAGTTATGTTCATCAATGTAGGGCGATGGCTCGAGATTATTCAATATTTTTTGACCATCTACCTGAGCTAGCAATGAATCTATAGGGACAACATTGCCCTGCGTACCGCTAACAATAAACAAAGATTGTAGATGACTGGCGTGGGCTAGCCAATGGTACATAGTTTGATAATAGGGTGCTGGCCCGCCGAAAAAGACAATGTTGGGACGTACACATTGATTGCTGTTGTGACACCCTGGACATTGCAGTTGCTCGTGGCTGCTGTGATCAATCAGTTGATAACCGATCGACCATTCATGGTCACAATCCGCGCAGCATAGTTGTGTTAAATCACCGTGCAAATGCAACACATCACTGGCTCCTGCGCGTTCAAGCAGATCATCAACATTTTGTGTGACCAAGCTCACAGCATCGCCGTATGTTTTTTGGATGTTGGCAATGCTATGGTGGCCTTGATTCGGTAATGCATCGGCCAGGGTCTGGCGCAAGTCATTATAAAAATCGTGCACCAGATTATAATTTTGACGCCATGTGTGTTCGTTACACACGTCATCGATAGAGTGGTTATTCCATAAACCGTCGCCGCCTCTAAAAGTTGTTAGACCTGATTCAGCTGATATCCCCGAACCGGTAAAAATAAATATTTTGGGTTGCATGTTTTTGAACCTATTGTTAATCAATGGCATAACCTAAGTATTCTGGCAGCCACAGGGCGATGCCAGGAAAGATCATTACTAATAATAATGCACTGAACATAGTAATCAAAAACAGCATTGACCAACCAAATGTATGTTCGATACGGATATTTGCAATTTTAGCGGTCACTAATAAATTAACTGCCACAGGTGGGGTAAATTGGCCGATAGCAATATTCATGGCGAGCAAGATCCCAAACCACACTGGATTCCACCCAAAATGCTGTATTAGAGGGATAAAAATAGGGGTCAAGATTAGGTAGATGGAAATAGCATCCAGAAACATCCCCGCAATGAGCACCAAGATCATTACTAAGAGCAACAAAATCCAGGAATTATCAGAAATAGCCAAAATGAATTCTGCCATTTTGGTAAAGGTTCCTAATGTTGTTCCTGTCCAGGCAAAAATACCGGCCAAAGCAATGATAAGCAGCACCACGCCTGAGATCTTTGCTGATTCGCTAAACAGCATATACAAATCAGAAAGGCTCAAGCTACGATACACAAAAATGCCAATAACCAATCCATAGGTCACAGCCACTACAGCAGCCTCAGTAGGTGTAAATAACCCACTGCGCAACCCGCCGAGAATAATTACAGGAGCAAATAAAGCGGGTAGGGCTGCTATGAAGCTTTCTTTGAGGGGTGGGCGTTTTTCAGTGATTGTTCCTTCCCAGCCATAACGTTTGGAAAAGAAAAAGCTGGGTACCAATAAAGATAATGCCGCTAAAATCCCGGGAAATAGCCCTGCTGCAAATAAGGCGCGTAAATCTAAGCCGGGCAGCATAACTGAGTAAAGAATGAGGGCAATCGAAGGGGGAATAAGTATCGCAGTTGACGCTGCCGCTGAAATTAAAGCTACAGAAAAAGGTTTTGGATAGCCAGCACGCATCATGCTAGGCAGCATTACCATAGCTACGGCTGCGGCATCAGCCGGTCCAGAGCCGCTCATACCACCCATAATGATGCAAACCATGACAGCGACTAAGGTTAATCCACCGTGACGGGGGCCTATAATCGCCTGAGCAAAACGGACCAAGCTAGCTGCTACCCCAGCGCGTTCGAAAATCAATCCGGTCAGGATAAAGAGAGGGATGGCAATTAAGGGGTATTTAGCCACGCTGTTATAGGTATTCGTGCCTAGCGTTGCCAACATGCTAGGTGACAGTCCGGTCAAGACGCCAACAATGCCACCAATACCCAAGGAAAAAGCGACAGGGACCCCCAGTATCAAACAGCCAATAAACGCTGCGATCATCCACAAGTCTGGACTCATGAGTAGTCCTCCAACTCATCATGACGCATGCGTTGCCACCAATTTTGAGTCAATCGGAGCATAATGGCGATACTTAGTAATGGCAACCAAATTAAATATATCCAAGTGGGATATCCCAATCCTGCAGACAAAGACTCCCATTCGTACTCTTCTAAAGCGAGCAATCCCCCATACCAGGTAACGGCGACTAACACGATTAAACTAATAACCCATTGCAGCGTATAAAGAATACGACGACCTATCGGACCAACTTTGTGTTCTAGAAAAGAAATACGAATATTCTCATTCGTACGTGCTGCCATGGCACCCCCAGCAAAGGTCAGCACTACCATTAGAAAAACAGAAAACTCTTCGGTAAATGCAAAAGAGGCCTCGGTGGTATAGCGTACGATAACGTTTGCAAGGCTGATTACACAGATAGCAGCCAATGAAAAGACCGCTAATGCGGTTTCAATGCGAGTCTTTGGTTTCTTGGGACTGGACATGGTTAAAGGCATGAAAAGAAGCGGCGTCACCCTCTGTCAATAATGAGAAGACGCCGCTATTCGTTATGAAAACGACTATATATTAACGATTAGCAATGGATTCTTGGGCTGTTTCTACTAGCTCTTCACCAATGCGAGGGGTCCACTTTTCATAAACGGACTGAGTGGCATCAACAAAAGCTTGGTGCTCTTCCGGAGTTAACTCGATAACCTCGACACCTCGCTCTTTAATGCGCTCTAGAGTATCAACGAGTTCGGAGCGGGATTTTTCGATCTCCCACTGACCTGCATCGATTGCTGCTTGGCGCAGGATATCTTGGTCTTCAGAGCTAAATGTATCCCACAAGCGTTTGCTTACGCCAAAGATTAAAGGGTCATTCATGTAGTGCCAAAGAGTGAGGTACTTTTGATTAGCGCGATCAGCACGGGCCGCATCAAAAACGGACAAGGGGTTTTCTTGGCCGTCAACCGCACCAGTTGTCAAAGCAGGTAAAGCATCGGTCCAGCTCATTTGTGTGGGATTAGCACCCAAGGCATTAAAGGTATCCAAGAAAAGAGGCGAACCGACGACGCGGATTTTCAAACCCTTTAAATCATCCGGGCTGCTAAGCGCAACCTTTGAGTTGGAAATTTCGCGGAAACCGTTCTCACCCCAGGCGAGAGGAACAACACCACGGCTTTCGATAGCCTCGAATACCATCTCACCTGCTTTGCCATTGGTGATGGCGTCTACGGCAGCATCATCAGGCATCAAGAAGGGCAGCGAAAAGAGATTGGCCTCGGGGACCTGTGGGGACCAGTTAATGGTTGAACCTACAGCCATGTCGATGATACCACTACGCATTGCAGAAAATTCACGTGTTTGATCACCAGAAACTAGCTGAGAATTAGGATAGACTTTGAGTTTAATGCGTCCGTCTGTACGCTCTTCTACTAATTCGGCCCATTTTTCAGCGGCCTGACCCCAAGGAAAGTCTGCGGATAATACGGTTGAAACCGAGTATTCCTGACTTTCTTGTGCCCAAGCACCTGGGGCAGCAAAAGCAAAACAGGCTGCGCTAATGGCAAGCCATTTTTTCAAAGACATGACAAGGCTCCTAAATAATTAAACAATCAAAAACTAAAGCTTGGATTGATAAATACATGCGGCAACACAATGGCACACAAACACGCAATTTTAGCAGAACCACTACGAGTATGAACTAAAACGCAGTGTATACCCCTATAATGGGCGTTTCAATTGTAAAGACCAGTGAGGGGCCTGTGAGAAAGCGCTTATTGATTGCTTTGAATAAACCGTATGGAGTCATGAGTCAATTTACTGACGCACAGCATCGGCCTACATTGGGCGATTATTTAAAAGTGCCTCGTGTGTATCCAGCAGGTCGGCTCGATAAAGATAGTGAAGGTCTAATATTGCTAACCAACGATGGCCGTTTACAAGAACGCATTGCGCACCCACATTTCAAATTAGAAAAAACCTACTGGGCACAGGTTGAAGGTACAGCTGATCAGGCACAATTAAAAATGCTACGCGTCGGTGTAAAATTGCGTGACGGATGGACAGCACCAGCCAAGGTGCGCCGCATTGATGAGCCTACTCTTTGGATTAGAAACCCGCCCATCAGGTATCGTGCGACAATACCCACACACTGGATAGAATTAAAAATAGCAGAAGGGCGAAATCGACAGGTGCGCCGCATGACGGCCGCGGTCGGCTTGCCGACACTCAGGCTGGTACGCACACAAATCGGCCCTTGGGTGTTGGGTGAACTGCAGCCGGGTCAGTGGTGCAAATTAAATCCCAACGCGCTTAAGCAAAAAAAGATAAAACACTTTTATTGAGGGCAATGCCGACTATATAGACGTAGATCAGTATAGCGACGATAGCGCTGAGCAAGCGTATTTGCGGTGTACGACCACGTCGTATGGCAAATATGCCCACATAAATATACGCGATTAGCCCAATAATTTTGGCGATTAACCAGGGATGATTAAATCCAATGGTAAATGCCATGGCGAGGCCAGAAAGCAAAAATAAGGTATCAATTATGTGGGGTGCAACGCGTACAAAGGTGTTTTGTAGGCAGCCGCGCTCGAGAACAGACCAATAAGCGCGTATGATAAAAAAAATGATGCTAAGCGCAGCAAAGCTAGTATGCAAATGCTTATAGGCGATGTAACTCATGGTGTTATCCAACTCCTAAGATCAGGATGGGCGCATGGCAATCGAAATGAATGACATGTGTAGGTCGTTAATTGTATTTAAGCTTTGTGCTTTTTACCAATACAAACACAGAATGACCGCAGATATGTCTCGCCTTAATGTCAGTAGATTTGGTTATGCAAAAACAAATTAATTTTTAATCCGACTTTTATCAAAAGACACAGTGCGCTAATAGTATATATTTATAAATAATGATAAGGTTCTAGAAACAGTCGTTATTTTTCGAATGATTCAAATTTAAGCGGGGGAGTTTATGTCAGTGACTCAAAAAGTAGATGTTGCCATTATTGGTGCCGGCACTGCAGGATTGTATGCACTTAGAGAGGTCCGTCGGGCTAACAAAAGTTTTGTGCTTATCGATCATGGACCATTGGGGACTACTTGTGCCCGCGTAGGCTGTATGCCATCTAAAGCTGCTTTGCACGCGGCAGAACTATGGGCCGTACGCAAAGAGCAGGCTGAATATGGTGTACGAGGTACAGAGAAACTCCAAATCGATCGCCATGCTGCTTGGTCAAAGGTACGCAATATGCGTGATGAGTTTGCTTCGGGAGCCGCAGAAAATGCACGGAAGTCCGCTGGGGAAAATTTATTAACGGGGCAAGCACGGTTTTTAAAACCAAATTTATTAGCTGTTAATACAGAACGCGGTGAGCAATATGTGGAAGCACAATCAGTCGTCATTGCAGTGGGCTCGCGTCCCGTAGTCCCGGATTTTTTAGCGCCATTCAGAGAGTATGTATTTACTACTGACGAATTATTCGAGATGGAAACACTACCGAAACGACTTGGTGTTCTTGGCCTGGGCGCTATAGGACTAGAGATGGGACTCACGATGTCACGTTTAGGAATCGAGGTCGTTGGAGCTGATATGGCTGATGCTATCGGTGGCATCAAGGATCCAGAAGTAGCCCAAATTGCCATTCAGATTTTAGGCAAAGAGTTTCCAATGCATTTAGGTGCCGCCGCTGAGCTTGAATCCACAGCTCAAGGGGTGAGTCTCAAAACAGCACAAAGCAGTATCCCGGTGGATAAGGTATTGGTCGCATTAGGGCGGCGTCCCAACTTGGATAAGCTTGATTTGGATAAAGCTGGCTTTAAGCTCGATGCTCGTGGTCAGCTCGATTATGATCGACACACTCTACAGGTAGAAGACTGGCCTATTTTTATTGCTGGTGATGCCAATAGTGAGCGTACCTTGATGCATGAGGCAGCAGCAGAAGGAGCCATGGCTGGTTTCAATGCAGTGCAACGTGTGCCACAGCGCTTTGCTCGTAAAACTCCATTAGCTATTGCTTTTACTCAACCAGATATCATTTCTGTAGGAGCTTTATTTGGTGAGTTGGACAAAGATAATTTATTAATTGGACAGGCGCGTAGCCGTGCCAATGGACGCAGCCGCATTTTAAGTGAGGATGACGGTTTATTACGTATTTATGCGCGAAAAGATACAGGGAAATTATTAGGGGCCAGCATGATAGGTCAGCGCGCTGAGCACTTGGGGCAGATGTTAGCATTAGCTTTGGATCAGAACATGACAGCACATCAGTTGTTGCAGGCTACGTACTATCACCCAGTCGTAGAAGAAATGATCCAGTCAGCTTTACAGGATATAGCTCGACGCATGAAACCCAGTCCATACCCTTTAGGCTTGCGCGCTCTTTAACGTGCTTCTATTAAAGCTAAGCACATGTTGCGGCTGTCTTTATTCCGAATGGAATAGCAGCGGGTAGCATTTTTATCGACATAGGCTAAACAAAAATACCGGCTGTCCATGCTTTTGATTGAGCGACAGCGCGATGAGCGATCCTCGACGACAGCCAGACACAAGTTTTGCTGATCTTTTTCTTCTATCTGGTAGCAACGCTCGGTCTTGGCCTGAGCAGCCGGCACGCTAAAGTTCAAGCCCAATGTCATTGAAAAAAACACAACCATTACCAAGTTGCAAATGAATTTGATCATTGTGAAGTAAGCAATTATCAGGTACAGGTCGCCAAAGTCAGGCACCAAAAATATTTAGATTTAAAGGACGCACAGCACCCATCCAAATCGCATAATCTCTGTGATCACGGAGATCATTGCCACTAAGTGGGTGCGTGAAAATAACCAAACCGTTTCTATTTACAGCCAGCCAAGGCAGCACATCGTTGAGTAGAACGCTAGGATATGAAAGCTGGCAACTCCAGTCTGGATGTGGGCCAATTGGGCGTTGATGCGTGCGACCCATTTTGAGCTCTGGAAATCTTTCTGCTGCACCTTTGCATAAGAGCTCTGCTTGAGCTTGGGTTTGTGCATCAAAATAAACATGTGAGTGATAGCCGTTGATGTTCGGTGTGAACATGGTGGCGGTCGAAGCGTTACAGTCAGACATGTGTACCTCTTGAGTTCACCTGGATTGAGCCAGCTTATCTTGTAAAGGTTTTCAGAAAGCTTAAACTTTCCTCAAATTGTTGCTTAGGATGATATTCTAGCCCAACCCAGCCTTTGTATCCTGAATCAACCAAATATTTTAATCCTTTTAACAGTAAGGGATAGTGGTCAAAGTCAGGTTCGTATCGGCCCTGTGGACTAGCAATTTGGACATGACTAATATAAGGCAAGCACTTGTCCAGTGTTTTGAGCAAATCATATCCTTGCATCAAGGTATGATAAAAATCAAATTGCAGGCCAACCTGAGGGTTGTCGAGCTCTTGAATAATGGGCAGTAACTCTAGAGGGTCTGCATAGGCATATTCAGGGACATCCACACTATTTAAAGCTTCTAATTGCAGTAGGATATCGGTACCTTGTACTTGCTTTAGCGCATGGCTCATATTATCGTATAGGGTTTTCCCCCAGTTATTCTTACTTTTTTTGGGTAGATTGCCGCCCATGACGTGGATAGCCTTGGTATTCAAGGCCTTGCAAACTTTTAAGGCTGCGTTAAAAGCTGATTGAAATTTTTTTTCTTGGCCAGGGACCGCAGCATAACCAAAACTGCCCGCTTCATTTGGTGTATTTATCAAAACAGACTTGAGTTCGTGACGTTGTAAAGCTCTTTGGTATTTTTCTACGGGCTCAGCATAAGGGAACAGGATTTCTACCCCTTTAAATTGTTCTGCGGCCACACGCCTACAACGTTCATCAAAATCTGTTTCTGCCGTGAAAAGCATGCTGAGATTAGCTGCAAATTGCATGATGTCCCTTTTAAATTAGTTTTGGTCTCGCAGTAATTAAGCCGCGTATTTATTTACGTTATACACGGTATCTAGCCAACAAGTATGTGAAATAAATATGACTCAAAGAAGAAAAAGCTTTTTCCGTCGACCCGAGTGGCTCATTATTGGCATTATATGCATTGCTGCCAACTTGCGCGCCCCAGTCACCGGAGTTGCGCCTGTTATTGAAAGCATTCAGCATAGCTTTAGTTTAACTGCTGCCCAAGCAGGATTACTCACTTCAAGCCCTTTGCTGGTATTTGCACTTTTCTCATTAGTGGCAGCACCTTTAGCGCGATTAATCGGATTAGAACGAGCCTTGTTCTTGGCTTTAAGTGCAATGGTTGTTGGAGTTTTTTGGCGTGTTTACCCATCCATATTTTCACTGTATGCGGGAAATAATTTAATCGCGGTTGGCATCGCTCTGGGGAATGTACTGGTGCCCAGTTTAATTAAAGCTTACTTTCCACAACGCATTGCATTTTTGACCGCTATCTACTCACTTATGATGGGGTTGTCAGCAGCTATAGTTTCTGCTTTAGCCATACCCCTAACAGAATATACACCTTGGGGTTGGCGCACCTCTTTGCTTAGCGTCGCTATTATGATTGTAGTTAGTTGGGTGGTGTGGCTACCTCAAATACACAAGAGCCCACGGCGCAGAAAAAATCGCTCAGATCAGCCGCGCACTGCATTGTGGCGCAATCCTATTGCTTGGCAGGTGACCTTCTTTTTAGGCTGCAATTCTTTGTTTTATTATATTTTTGTTAGTTGGTTACCCTCATTACTGACTACTTTGGGCTTCAGCGCCAGTGCAGCTGCCAATATGCACGGCTTGATGCAATTAGCCTCGGCTGTTGCAGGATTACTAATCCTACCTGTTGTGCGCCATTTTTCAGATCAAAGACCTGCGGTAATATGTGCAGTGATTCCAATTTTCATTAGTTTGTTGGGACTTTGGTGGTTGCCTGGTCTGGCATTGCTTTGGTCATTATTTGTAGGATTAGGCTCAGGCGCAGTTTTTGTGCTGGCCTTGTCTTTTTTTGGGATGCGTGTCACGACGACGTCTCAAGAGGCCTCTTTGGCAGGGATGGCACAATTTGTCGGGTACCTACTAGCGGCGACTGGTCCTTCCTTGATGGGTGCTTTTTATGATTGGACACAGAGCTGGGTGCCTATGTTGATATTTTGCCTGGTCGTCGCGTGTATCATGCTGACCTTTGGTTTATCGGCCGGACGCAACGTAAAGATTTAGGCAGACATTATTTTAAGTAGCGGATATGCATTACAGCATCCACTCGATAGGCAAGCGTGATAAAAAGCCAAGCCAGAATCTTTCTATTAAAGTAGTATTTGGCTCGATTTCGTGGCGTATAAAAGGAGTATTCTCATCAGGATAACGCTCTATCCAGCGCAGCCTGCCATCGGGGGTAAGTACAACCTGATAACTTATCAGAGGGATATCCTCTTCGAATAAATTCGCAATTTGTTCTGCCAGCTTGGGACTGTGGATCACAAACCCTAATTCAGTGTTGAGCAAGGCTGAACGCGGATCAAAGTTAAAAGAACCTACAAAAAGGCGCTCTCCGTCAACCGCAAAGGTCTTAGCATGCAGGCTCGAGCCTGAAATACCTAAAGGTTTGCGTATGCGACGTTTAATACGACGAGGCAAAGGGGGATCGTCTTGTATAGTTTTTTTCAGTTCAAAAAGCTCAACCCCTGCTCGTAACAGGTTTTTTCGGTGTTTCATATAGCCAGCATGCACGATAGCTACATCAGTAGCATCATAGGAGTTCGTCAATACGCGCACACGGACATTGTCTTCGGCAATGAGCGACCCAAAGCCAGTTACCCCAGTTTCTGTAGGAACAAAATAAGGTGAAACCAAGTCCACAGAGTGCTCGGGTGTGCCAATAGCATGATGTAATTGATAGGAAAGATGCTCTTCTTTCGATGCCAGTCCGCGTACTTTATTGGGGTCATCACTGACCATTTCGGTTTTGACCCACTGCAGATTTAAATCGCCAGTGAGTAATTCATCAATAAGATTGGATTCTTGGGTAGCTGTATTTAGTCGCTGCCAGCGCTTTTTATTTTGTTTGAGTAGCTCTTCAAATTCTAAGGCGTATCCTTTACTTTGGGTTTCATTGGCAGCAACGAGATCACGTTCTTTAAGCAATAACTCGATAGGATAAGCCGATTCGTTATTCCAGTATCGATCGAAATCAGCCGAGACCTCGGGCACTACCTTGCCTAGGGCCATTACATCCAAATCCATAAAGGTTATTGCTGAGCTGCCCCCAAAGTATTCATCTCCGATATTGCGACCGCCTACGATAGTGACTGTGTTGTCGACGGTAAAAGATTTATTGTGCATACGGCGATTTAGGCGTTCAAAATCAAAGAAAAAGCCGATTCCCTTAGGACGGCGAATCACAAATGGATTAAATAGACGAATCTCTATGTTCGGATGCTTATTAAGGCTATAAAGCATATGGTCGAGATTGCGTGTGCCATTATCATCTAAAAGCATGCGTACCCGTACGCCGCGATCGGCAGCTTTTTTGATGTTCCTAAGCAAATAATATCCAGCGGTATCTCCACGCCAGATGTAGTATTGAATATCTAATGATTTTTCTGCCGTTTTAGTGAGTAAAGCACGTGCTGCAAAAGCCTCGTGTGCATCATCCAAAGCGTAAATCCCACTCAGATTAGGGTGCTCTGTAATCATTGGCAGTACAGCCTCGCTTAGCTGTGTGCTCTGGGTTTTTTGAATATCCAGGACAAATGACTCGGCAACATCAGTTTTCTTGGGCAGGCTACAGCCACCAAGTAGTGCGGTTAGCGAGAGCAGGGCAGTGAGCTGCCTCATGCCAGGACTAAGTAAAGAATTGCGGGGCAGCCGAAACATAGTGTTTTATTATTTAAATAATTAACTAAAATTGCAGCAGTTGTTTTTACTGAGTGTCTGCGGTTTTGAGTTTGTAATCCATTTCTTTGAGAGTAGCCACAATTCTGAGCATGGCGTTTTCTTGGTGTTCAATTTTTACCAGTAAATAATCTAATTCAGGTGCTACATACAAGCGAGTTTGTCGTTTTGGATTATCGCGTACGCGTTCGACGACGAGGGCTTTAAAATCACCAAGTGGGGTTTGAACCAACTCTTCGCCAGTAACACGATAGGTTTGATCTTTTTTGTCGCCCTTGCGAATGACAGGATAAGTAAATTCAGTTTCCCCATCTATCAAAGCACAACGAGCTTCAAAGAAAAAGCTCAAGGGGTCATAAGCCAACTGGTCATCTTTGAAATTGAATTTTTTTTGATCATCTTTATTGCTGAAAATAGCTTCATGATCAGCCCAGTTAAATTTTAACTTTTGGGTTTCTTTGCTTTTAAAAGGGCGCTCGCTAGTGTCTTGGTAAAGCTCTGGGCGTACCATGCAATCTTGCATCTCAAAACGTGCATATTGATTGGAGCTAAGCATCCAATGATCCAGGTCGAAATTTACCTCGTAGCTGTCCCCATCGCTTTTAATATCAAGCAAATTTTCCCCTGCGGTTTCTTTATTACCGTACTGGACTGAGAAAACAGCCTGCACATAATCAATGGCCTGGGCACCAGTTTGAGCCCCAGCCTTGTTTGCTTGCTCGGCAACCACGGTTGTAGAGACGCTTAGTAGTAATGCACTGGCAATCAAGAGTGCAGTGCAAGTTTGCCGACCGAAAAGGCGCAAAGCAGGAAAAGCAGAGATTGAAAATAAAAAAGATTTGCGCATAAATTTAATACGAATAAAAAGACAGCATCGAATTATAAATTAGTTCTATTATAAACCGTCAGAATGCGAGACTGGTTTAATTATGTAAAGCGGGCTGAAAATATGCGAGAGCAGCTCCTACGAACAGAATGACCGCAGAACAACCCAGACCTACGGATAAATTGCCACTGATATCACTGACCCAGCCTGCAGCCACAGGACCTAGTGTCTGACCCAAAGCAAATAGAGTAGTAGCCACAGCCAACGCACTGCCCCAACCAGCAGAGGGTAGATTGCTTTTAACAAAACCCGTAATAGCAGAGGGCACCATAAACACGCTAGCGCCTACTAGAAAGGCTGACAGCCAGGCCATGTACACCCCAGTAAATAATAAAGGTAACATCGCGCCTACACCCAAAGCGGTCATGGTTGCTGCGATTGGTGTCCCGTTGCGACGATCATGAAATACACTCGCCCAAATCCGGGGGGCAAATAAAGAAGCCACACCCAGTAAAGACCACATGACAGAGGTAATCCAAGCTAAGGAGAAGTCAGGAGAGGCGTACTGATGTACCCATGCCACCATAAAAGTCATATAAGCAATATAACCAGCGCCAAATAAAAAATAAGCGATAAATGCACGAGCGCATGGTAGCCATGAAACTTTTTGACCGATCTTGGGTGAATTTGGCGCGACACTGTACCGTGTCGCAGCAATGGCTAAAAATGACAACAACATACATACAAAGCTCATTCCTATCCATGCCCATTGCCAACTATGCGGACCTGTAAATTCAAACCACCAAGGCAAAATAGCTCCAGAAATAAGCATGCCGGTACCACCCCCTCCAAAGTAGATAGCAATGGCGCGTGTGCTGATTACGCTGGCAAGGACTCCGCCACAGATGAAAGCCCAGGCTGAGGCTAGGCCAGTCACAAAACGAATGATATTAAGCCATAGGAAATTATCGGTTAAGCCGTTGAATAACAGCGCTATCGTGGTCACAATTAAGCCACCAACAAAAAGACGGTGGTTACCTAAACGATTGACCAGTAATACGGTCAATACAGCACCTAACAAATAGCCTAAGGCATTCGAAGTATTAAGCCAGCCAGCTTGAGTGTAATTGAGGTCTAAGCTGCTTTGCATGGCGGGTAGGATTAGGGCATAACCAAAGCGCGCAAAACCTACGGTGACTGCTGTACCACCGGCCAATGCCCAAGGAACAAGAGAAGGGTGCATAAAAAGTCCTAATCTAGCAGGCGCAAATCAACCAGCTTAATAATTCAACAGGAAAAAAATAGCTGAACGCTAATCCTCAATATCTTCGGCTGGATCACCCACAATGGGCTCGGCTCGCTTGCGTTGGCGCGTGGATGGGTAGTGCCAAGAAGCAAAACGTACTACTAACACGGCTAAGGCAAGTAATAAGATAGCTCCTGAGGTGTAGACCACATTGGTTGGGTTTTCATCGTGATGAGAAATATCAGAAATCAATAAACGAGTTAAAGCAGTAATGGCGACATAGATTAAAAAACGCACCGGCATGTGGTTAGTTTTGAAATAAATGCCAACCATTGCCCCCAACTCTAAGTAGATAAAGAGCAGCAAAATATCATCAATACTGGCCCCACCTTTTTGAAAAGCCTCAACGCCAGTAGCCACGCCCGCCCAGACGGTAATGCCGCCAATCGCAAACAAGGCAAAAAAGTGAAATAACTCGACTAAGAAATTGCCGATAACCTGAGCGTAGTCATGGAAGTTTAGCCGTAGCTGATCAATTTTTTCTTTTTTCATTCGTGCTCTTTAGTGCTTTATTGAGAGACAAAAAATGGATATATAGGGAGTGCATGCTTGATAAGCCTCATAGTTTATATCCTATAACTCAAGAGCTTTAATCATAACACTTAGGATTAAACAACCACATTTTGCTAAGATGGCCTGTGTGCAGGAAAATTGGTTAAAGTTCTCCCATAGGGCAACTTAGCCCTGTCGTGCAGCCATTCAAGGTTGTCGAGTATATTTGGCCTCTTTGCCTCAATTTTTTGTTCAGGTTTTAGGAGATTGTCCGTAATGAGTTCAGATCGTTATCAAAAAGGCATGGATAAGCTCAAAGAGCTAACAATACCCGATGAACATAGTCCGACCGGGCACATGGAAATCGGTGAAAGCTTTGCCAAGGTTGCTCCAGATTTGCAGCGAATGGTGGTAGAGTTTGCTTTTGGAGATGTGTATGCGCGTTCTGGTTTAGATAATAAACAAAAAGTTTTGTGCACTATTTCTGCTTTGGTTGCACAGGGTACTCCGCAAATTGGGATGCACGTTATTACGGGTCTTAACGTTGGCTTGAGTCCTGACGAAATTGTTGGCAGTATCATGCATTTGATTCCTTATGTGGGCTTTCCACGTGCACTAAACGCACTCAAAGTAGCGCAAGATGTATTTGAAGAGCAGGGTGTTAGCATCAGCAACAAACCCGAATAAAAAAACCGGCCCTTCATCGGGGCCGGCCACAAATATCCAGTCTAGCTAGATGTTTATACGGGTAATGCCACTAGTGGATTACCATACATTGGATCATCTTTTTTCGAATTGATGGCTTTTTCATAATCTAACCCTAGTGCTTTGGCAACCCCTTTGCCGTAGGCAGGATCAGCAGCATTGCAGTTACGGATATGACGATATTTCACAAACTCTGGGGCATCGCCCATTGCGCGTGCTGTATTGTCAAACAGTAGCTGTTGCTGTTCTGCTGTCATGATGCGGAACAGCGCTCCTGGCTGCTCAAAGTAATTATTATCATCTTCGTCAAAGGACCAGTGCTTGCCATTACCCTGTATGCGTAACTCCGGTTCTTCAAACTGAGGTTGCGCTTGCCATTGGCCAAAGCTATTGGGCTCGTAATGAGGTAGACCACCATAATTGCCATCAACGCGGCCTTGGCCGTCACGGTGGTTACTGAATACGGGGCATTGAGCTTTGTTAACAGGTATTTGCTGATGGTTGGTACCCAAGCGGTAGCGCTGTGCATCCGCATAATTAATCAAGCGGTTCTGTAGCATTCGGTCTGGGCTAACGCCAATACCGGGTACGAGGTTAGCGGGACTAAAAGCTGCTTGCTCTACATCGGCAAAGTAATTCTCTGCATTACGATTTAGTTCAAATTCACCAACCTCAATCAGTGGGTAATCTTTGTGATACCAAACCTTGCTCAAGTCAAAGGGATTATCTTTTTGTTGATCAGCTTCTAATTCAGGCATGATTTGTACATACATTTTCCATTTTGGAAAATCACCACGCTCGATGCTCTCGTAAAGATCACGTTGATGACTCTCGCGATCGGCACCAATAATTTCGGCAGCCTCTTCATCGGTGAGGTTTTTAATACCTTGTTGGCTGATAAAGTGAAATTTTACCCAAAAACGTTCGCCCTGGGCATTCCAAAAGCTGTAGGTATGCGAGCCAAATCCATGCATGTGGCGATAGCTAGCCGGAATACCACGGTCACTCATAGTGATGGTGACCTGGTGCAAGGACTCTGGTAACAAAGTCCAAAAATCCCAATTATTTGTAGCGCTACGCATATTTGTACGAGGGTCGCGCTTAACAGCTTTATTTAAATCAGGAAATTGACGTGGATCACGGACAAAGAATACCGGGGTATTATTTCCGACCATATCCCAATTGCCTTCATCCGTATAAAACTTTAGTGCAAAGCCGCGGATATCGCGTTCTGCATCAGCGGCACCACTTTCGCCTGCAACTGTACTAAAGCGTGCAAACATCTCTGTCTCTTTACCAATCTCAGAGAAAATCGAGGCACGTGTGTACTTGCTAATGTCATTAGTGACCTTAAATGTTCCAAAAGCACCTGAGCCTTTGGCATGCATACGGCGCTCAGGAATTACCTCGCGCACAAAGTTCGCCAATTTTTCATTGAGCCAAGTGTCTTGGGCCAACAAAGGCCCACGTGGCCCAGCTGTAAGGCTGTCACGGTTGCTAACTACGGGTGCCCCAAAATCAGTGGTTAAATGGGTTACAGGGCATTTTTTTCTGTCATTCGACATTTTCTTTCCTCCAGTAATTTAAAGCTCAGCAGCTTTTGACCTTAGACTTAATGCTAATTGATTACGGCTTTTATATAAAGTTAATTTTATTTATGATCTCAATAGGCATGAACTATTGTGTTGCGCAAGGTCATTGGGTATTTATATGCAAGAGGGGCTTAATACGGTAGGGTAGGATAATTAGCTCTTAGTGTGTATATAATTTCTTTTATGGCAATTTTAAAACTATTTAAACGTAAAAAAAGACGACAACGCAGATCCAGGCGCCAGACAACTGGCAGGCGTTTTTTTCGAGCGATGTTCCTTTCAGCTATTGTTTCTTTTGTGGCTACGTCATGGGCAATTAATCCGCAAATTTTCAAGGGTAGTAGCGCGACTACAAATTCTGTTGTATCAACGCTCAGTGAACGAGTGAACGCATTATCCTTGGATACTGTTGATTTGAATTCAATTACAGACTGGGTGCCTGATTTACCAACGCTCAACCCTATCGAGTGGGTCAGTACAGCACTATCCGATAAGCAACGCTCAGATTCACGGCCGGTAGCAGCAGCAAATTCAGAATATATAAGAACGAGTTTTGAGCATTGCCCACAATTTTTCCCTGCTGAACATTTGCCCGTCGTTCCTACTAGTGAAAGTTTGCGCGAATTATGTTTTACCCCGTTTGCTATCTTGCATAACGGCAAAACAAAAACACCTGTGTTTGTGGCACAGCGATTAAATCGACAGATGCTTTTGAGTGCCAAAGAGATCAAACGCACTGACCGATTTTATGAAGAAGCCCGTTTACCTCAGGCAGAGCGTTCTGCATTAGGCGATTATCAGGGTTCAGGGTTTGATAGGGGACATATGGCCCCGGCTGGCGATATGCACAATCAAGAGTCCATGGCACAAAGTTTTAGCTTGGCTAATATCGTGCCTCAAAATGCGCAGCATAATCGCGGTGCTTGGAGCAAAATTGAAGCGGATACACGCAAGTATGTGTCCCGTGCTCAAGGTGATGTTTATATATTCACTGGTCCAGTATATGAGGAGCGCCCAGAAACCATTGGTGAGCGCAAGGTCGCCATTCCAAAGTACCTGTTCAAAGTTGTCTATGATGCGACAACTAAAAAGGCGTGGGTGCATTGGCACGAAAATAGTACTGATACACGTGTGGGCGCCCCCATTTCTTATGCTGAGTTTGTGCAACGCACAGGATTACACTTATTGGATCCAGAACAAGTCCAATAGCTGTGAGATGAGGTTTTATAACTTAAAGCTGGCTTTGTAATGACAGCAACCGTTATCGACCTTTTGAACGTTAATAAAAAGGCCAGAAAATTGGGATAAAGATAACCCCAAGCACCCAAAAGATTAAATTCAGTGGGAGCCCCACCTTGATGAAATCACTAAATTGGTAGCCTCCAGCACTATAAACCATGGTGTTGGTTTGATAGCCAATCGGGGTCAAAAAACTCGTTGATGCCGAAAATGTAATGGCGATCAGAAAGGGGGTCGGGTCTGCGTTCATGATTTGTGCGGTAGAAATTCCAATAGGGGCGAGCAATACTGCTGCAGCAGAATTACTCATAAGCTCACCCAATAAAAGCGCCAACAAATACATAACTGCCAATACGACGTGCGGGCCCATAGCGCCAGCATAACCAATGGTGTGATCGACAATAAAGTCGGCTGCACCTGTGCTGTTCATGGCCACACCCAAGGGCAATAGACCTGCCATCAAAAAGATAATACGCCAATCTACCGATTCGTACATATCATCTATTTCTAGACAACCTGTGATCACCATAGCAACGGCACCTGCCAATGCCGAGAACACAATCGGCATAATGTCTAGTGCAGGCATGGCAACAACCATGGCCATGATGAATAGGGAAAGTAGCTTGCGCCAGTTATGTTGAGCAGGTTGGTCGCGTTCGGAAAGGACGATAAAGTTATGATTTTGCCGCAGGATACTCATCTCTGATTCGGGCAATAAAGTGAGTAATATATCGCCTGTCTGTAATTCAGTCTGGTCTAGCCGATCTCGTAGTACCTGTCCACGGCGCTGTATGCCTAAAATTGAAACCTCCCGGCTGATACGTCGTTTTAACACTTCGAGTTTGCGGCCAATGACCAACGAATTAGGCGATATCATGGCTTCGGTCATAATGCGTTTATCGAGCTTCTCATTGTAGTCATCGCTCTTGCCAACCTTTTCACGGCGTCGGCGAGGTGGCTTGGAGCGTGAGGTAAAATCCAACTCCATATCGTCCTTGAGGTCAAAAAGACTACTCCATCGACCCCTTACGAGTAAAACATCACCCTGCTCCAAAATGTCAGTGCGTGGTGCCCAGTGCTTTTTACCTTTTCTCCAAAGCTCAAGCACATAAACTTTGTAGCGCTGATGCAGTTGCGATTCCTCGACAGTCGTGCCAATGAGCTTGCTGTCAGGTCCAAGACGGAATTCAGTTACGTAATTACCCGAATCCTGCCCAGGCCCCAAATCAATAGTACCTTTATCAGGCAAAGTCCAACGGCCAATCGTCAACAAATAAATGCAGCCCACAATGGTGCATATCACCCCGAGCGGTAAAAACTGAAACATCGTGAATCCGGGATAACCCAGATCTTGAGCGAGTGAGTTCACTAATAAGTTGCTTGATGTGCCAATCAATGTCCATACACCAATCATCTGGGACACGTAGGAAAGCGGGATGAGCGTTTTGGTTGGAGACAAACCAACCTTGATACTGGCAGCAATCACCACTGGCATAAATACAGCCACAATAGCGGTATTACTGACAAAAGGTGCTATCAGTGCCAATACACCAAACAGGGTCAACAGGAAGCTGGTAGGGGTTTTGCTTTTTCCTAATAGCTGACCTACCCCGGATAATGCACCTGTGTTTTGCAATCCAGAGGCAAGTACAAACATGGCAATAATAGTGATCGTAGCTTGGTTACTAAAACCACTAAGTGCTTCTTGGGGCTTTACCAACCCCAAGGCATACAGGCTTACAAGCACAAGGATAGCCACTATATCCATACGTAGGCGTTCCGTCATAATCAGGAACATGGATAGGGCTGCTATCCCCAGCACCAACGCAATCTGCAATGTCATAAAAGCTATTTTCAGATAAATTGAGCGAATCAAAAGCCGATAATACCGTCTGCGCTTGTCTATCTAGAGTATTTTACGGGCGGTTTTGTGTCAGGCTGTAATCTACCATAACGTTCTTAGAGTTAAAACATTTGGTGGTGTTTATCCTAACTAAACGAAATTATTAATAAAGCCTTGAGTTTCCAGGTTTTTTAAAGTAGGCCTATTGGAACATTCACTATAAGATTTAAAAGTAATAATGATGGCATATATTTCTTGCGTTTGATTATATGCGTTTTGCCATAAGCAACTGCTTAAGCGGGATTAAAGGTTATCAGTGAAATCTAAAAGATGAGTTTTAGACTCAAATTATTGACCTTGGTCAAGCAGACTGTCTTTAGTACAGGACAGAATAGGTAGTACTGTTCGCTCGGGCTGGTGCAGCGGCCCATTATCTATTATTAGGTTATTTCTATGTCTGCTACTTCCCAAGTGACAGGATCAACCCTGTGCAATGAACAATCAGGTTTGGAATTGGTCTGTCCAGCAGGTAGTTTACCTGCTTTAAAGGCGGCTATCGATAATGGCGCTAATTGTGTCTATTTAGGATTTCGAGATGCCACTAATGCCAGAAATTTTGCTGGTCTTAATTTTGATGCCCAAACAATTGCCAAGGGTATTCATTATGCGCACGAACGGGGTGCCAAAGTTCTTTTAGCCTTGAATACTTACCCACAACCAACAGGATGGCAGCTATGGCAAGAGGCTGTTGACAGGGCAGCGGATGCCGGCGTGGATGCCGTCATTATGGCTGATCTAGGGTTGATGAAATACGCCCGTGATAAACATCCTAATCTACGTTTGCATTTGTCAGTACAAGGCTCAGCCACTAATTATGAAGCAATTCGGTTTTATCATCACCACTTTAATATTGCGCGTGTCGTACTGCCACGGGTGCTCTCTATCATCCAGGTAGAGCAGGTGTGTGAAAATGTTCCGGTGGAAGTCGAAGTATTCGGGTTTGGCAGTCTGTGCGTGATGGTCGAAGGGCGTTGTGCTTTATCCTCTTATGCGACAGGTGAATCGCCCAACACTCATGGAGTGTGCTCACCGGCTAAATTTGTGCGCTGGCAGCAAACCGAGTCAGGCATGGATTCACGTCTGAATGGCATTTTAATAGACCGATACGCAAAAAATGAGCATGCTGGTTACCCAACATTGTGTAAGGGACGCTTTGTTGTACAAGGAGAACAATACTACGCACTAGAAGAGCCCACCAGTTTAAATACGCTTGAACTAATACCGCAGTTGATAAAGATGGGAGTCAGCGCAATCAAAATCGAAGGTAGGCAGCGCAGCCCAGCCTATGTTGCTCAGGTGACTCGCGTCTGGCGGGACGCGATTGACCGAGCACAAGAGAATCCGGCCCGCTATTCGGTGCGACCTGGTTGGTCAGCTGAATTAAACAAGGTGGCAGAAGGGCAGCAACATACCTTAGGCGCTTACCACCGTCCGTGGAAATAGGAGGATTCATATGTCAGCAATGCAAGGTGCTACTTCCAATAATGTATTTAAATCTAGTAGTGAGCAAAACACCAACATGCAAATCGCTTTAGGGCCCGTCCAATACTATTGGCCAAGAGAGCAGATGTTTGATTTTTATGCACAGGCTTGTGAGTGGCCAATTGATAGAGTTTATTTAGGTGAAACAGTTTGTTCGCGACGTCATGAATTGCGCTTGGATGATTGGCTAGAAATTGCTAGTGAGCTTAGTAAAGCAGGCAAACAGGTTGTGTTGTCTACACAAGTGTTACTTGAAAGCCGGATTGAGCTGCGCACCCTGGGAAGAATCACGGGGCAGCAGGATTATTTGATCGAAGCCAATGATATGGGTGCAGTGCACCAAATGCAGGGGCGTAGTTTTGTAGCAGGGCCTTTTCTAAACATTTATAGCCCCCCCGCGTTATCTTTGCTGGCAGCTCAGGGTGCAACATCTTGGGTGATGCCGTTAGAAATGGATCAGCAAGGTTTAAATGCCATGTTAAAAGAGTGCCCCGCTGATTTGCAGACTGAGGTATTTGCCTTTGGGCGCATGCCTTTGGCTTTTTCAGCACGCTGTTTTACGGCGCGTAACCGAAACCTACCCAAAGATAACTGCCAATACGTTTGTCTCGAATATCCTGACGGGTTGCTTTTACAAACTCAAGAAGGGCAGCCATTTCTGAATATTAATGGTATTCAAACGCAATCTGCCCTGGTGTACAACTTGATCCAAGAGCTACCGATTTTGCAAGCAATGGGCGTCAATCGAATACGTCTCAGTCCGCAATCCCAACATATGGATGTGATCGTGGGGATTTTTAATCAAGTGATACAGGCTCAAATAAATGTAGATACAGCCTTGTCTACGATAATGTCTTTGCAGGTTGCTGATTCTTGTAATGGCTATTGGCACGGGCAGCCTGGTCAGGAAATGCTGTTAACATCCGCCGCGTCGTTTTCTTAATAACAATTGATTTTGTCATGATTATGAGTACACATACTCCTATAATTCCACGTCCTGTTGGGCGCGCACTGGGTTTTCTACCCACTTATCCAGGCTCAAAGCTTTTTGTGATGGGCTTGAATCTTTTGCTTGCGAAACATTTACCTGTCGATGTTCTAACGTATTTAGAAGGGCAGCATTTACGTATCGAGGTCTTGGACGCTCAGATGAAATTTGATTATTACTGGCAGGGCAGTTCTTTTAAAGTACAGACAGTAGGGCAAGGCACTCCTGATTTGTGTTTTAAGGCTAATGCTTGGGTGTATCTACGGATGATTCAACGTACCGAAGATCCCGATACATTATTTTTTAGTAGAGACTTGCAAATAGAAGGGGATACCGAATTGGGACTACTGGTTAAAAATGCGTTGGATGCCATGGATATGGACGTACTAAGCCCACCTGCAATCGTGCAGGATATTTTACAGCGCATCCCCAGACCATTTTAGAATTGGATAAGTCTAAATCATTTAGGGCAGGGGGATAAACTCCTGATCATCACCGATGGGTAATTTCATTCTTTGAGCCTGCCAGTCGGCTTTTGCTTGTTCGATTCGATCTTTGGATGATGATACAAAGTTCCAAAAAATAAATCGCTCGCCTACGGACTCACCGCCTAAAAGCATGACAATAGAACTGTTTAGCGCCTGTAATACAGCTGTATTTTGATCCTGCAATACGAGCATTTGGCCCTGTTGCAAGGGGTGTCCATTAACTTCTATTTCACCCTCAGCCACGTAAATCGCACGTTCACTGTATTCAGCGGGTAATGCATAACGACTACCAGTATTCATACTTAAGTGCACATAAAATAGTGGCGAATGGGTTTTTACAGATGCAGCCAGTCCTGCATGCTCGCCCGCAATGAGGCGTCCCGTCACACCTGCATCAGACCATTCGGGTAATTGTGCATCGCCCTGATAGTGATGAAACTCGGGCGCATCTTCTTCGTTTTCTTTGGGTAGGGCTACCCAAGCCTGAATGCCGTGCATATTGGCCCCGTGCTGGCGAGCATATTCTAAACGCTCGCTATGAGTAATCCCACTGCCAGCAGTCATCCAGTTAACTTCACCTGGTCGTATTTCCTGCTCAAAGCCCAAACTGTCGCGATGCGTAAAAGCGCCTTTGTACAGGTAGGTCACCGTTGAAAGGCCTATGTGTGGATGTGGTCTAATATCCAGTGAACGTGGAATTCCGGGCGCTAACTCTAACGGGCCCAAGTGGTCGAAAAAAATAAACGGACCCACCATACGCTGCCTGGCTACTGGTAGCACGCGCCCAACTACAAAACCACCCCCTAAATCGCGAGAGCGTTGTACGATTATGCGTTGCTTTTCCATGAGTACCCCTCCACTTAACTGTGATACCCTCATCATAAAGGAAATGACGATATGAGGGTAAATACATTATGCAACGGCTCGAACTTTTGTTCCCACCCCCGTTAGTAGCCATTGTCGTCGCAGGATTAATGTGGCTGTCTCATTGGCTGTGGCCGCAGCTAAGTATTTCTTTAGGAGCACTCGGCTTATTTTCTTTAGTGGCTGTTTTGGCAGTGGCAGCAGCAGTATTTGGATTAGGTGCGTTACAAAAACTCAAACACCTGGGCACTACTGCAGATCCGCGCACGCCTCAGGCTACACAATGTTTGGTTGTTGGTGGTGTTTATGCCTTGAGTCGAAACCCTGTGTACCTGGGTGTCTACTTTTTGTTACTGTGCTGGGCTTTTTATTTGACTAACTGGGTAGCTTTGGTACTATCTACGCTGTTTGTCGCCTATATCACGCGTTTTCAAATTATCCCCGAGGAGCGCGTGTTGCAGCAAAAATTCGGTACCCAGTACCTCCAGTATCGCGAAAAAGTGCGGCGTTGGATTTAGAGCTAGACAAACTTTTAATAACTTGCTATAGTTATCTTTTTTCGGGGCGTAGCGCAGCCTGGTAGCGCACTTGCATGGGGTGCAAGGGGTCGTAGGTTCAAATCCTACCGTCCCGACCAAATTCAAAAAGGACTTACAGTTTTATGGCTGTGAGTCCTTTTTTATTTGGCGTCCTATTTAGCCTCTACTGATAAAGCCAATCAATCATCCCTATGGTAAATTAAATCAGAATACATCCATGCCATTTTGACCATAGGTAGTAGAGGTTTGTCAGGCTTATTATCCACACCGCTTAAACGTAGCAAGGCCTTAGCTTTATCCTTGCTTATCATTGTTGCTGTTATTTACGCCTTGACTCGTTATTTTACTGATCTGCAGGGCGTCTGGGGCTTTGTAAATGCTTTCGCCGAGGCAGCGATGGTAGGGGCTTTTGCTGATTGGTTTGCAGTGACAGCTATTTTTAGACATCCCATGGGTATACCTATCCCACACACAGCCATTGTGCCCCGCAAAAAAGCTCAATTAGGTAAACATTTAGGTCGTTTTATTGGCCAGCATTTTTTAACTAATGAGCAGGTGATGGGCCGCATTCAAGATGCTCAATTAGCCCCTCGTCTTGGCCAGTGGTTGATTCAACCTAAAAATGCGCGGCGTGTATCACTAACCTTGACTACAGGATTACAGCAGTGGCTGGGCGCTTTACGTGATGAACGTGTTAGTCGATTTGTAAAGCAGCGTGTGGTTCGACGTATGCGGCATATGGACACCACTGACCTGGTTGCCCAATTTTTCTTGCTACTCACTGAAAATGGCCGCCATCAGCAGGTCTTAGATTTAGTGTTACGGCAGGTGGCGAGATGGGTACAAAATCCGAATGTCAGGCGGCAGATTGCTACCATGCTGAGCCGTGAGTTAGAACAATCTATCTATTTAAAGCGTCTGAGCGCTTACGCTGGTGAATGGGGTACTGCACGCTTAATTAATATGTTGGCACAAGAAATTGACGCTATTTCTGCAGATCCTAGGCACCCCATGCGTCGCCGTTACAGCGCTTTAATTAATGGTTGGATAGTACGCCTGCAAAATGATGCTCAATACAAGCGTGAACTGCTTTTGATTCAGCGTCGTTTACTAAATAATCCAGTATTGCAAGAATATTGGAATACTATTTGGAAAGAAATGCTGGATTGGCTTGAGCATGATCTTGAACGGGGTGAGCAGGCGCATATTCATGCCCAACTAGAACTAGCTGTTCAAGCTTTTGGCCAGCAACTTCTTGATGACCCAGCCCTACAAGAGTTTTTTAAAGAAAAAACCAATGACTTTGTGCCTAGATTTATCAATCGTTTTCGAGAACCCACTGCGCGCTTCATAGAAGCACGCGTATTGGCCTGGAGTGATCAAGAGTGGGTCGACACGCTTGAGAACAGTATTGGTAAAGATCTACAGTTTATCCGTATTAATGGCACGCTAGTGGGGGGATTAGTCGGCATAATTATTCACACTATGAATCTATGGTTGTAGCCGTATTTAATTTACCCTTGGCGGTTTTGTAACACTGCCTGCTTGACATACGGGTCCAATCCGTCTTGGCGCAGCAACCAGTCTTGGTAGTCACGGGGCAGTCCAGAAATTGGCTGGCCTCGATGTTTGCCAAAGGGCATTACTGCAGGGATACGGGCCTGTTCGGATAATTGCCAAAGCGCTTCCCAATCAGTGGGTGCTTTGCGGCCTTGTTCCTCGAGGCAGTCAAAAAGGGCCAGTAAATTAAGTCGACAATTATGAACATCAGCCAATGCTGAATGGGCGTTTTGTAAGCGCTCACGTGCATTATTACGGTCAAAATAATAAATCAGCGCAGATTGACTGTGACTGTCTAAAAAGGGCAGTAAATGCCTCGCTATGGCTAATGTACAAATGCGTTTTACTGGGGGTTGGCCGCTGGCATTCCAGTCATAATCGATATTATGCCCAATGATGTATTGCGTAGCAGCAGGCAATGAAAAGCTCTTTGTAGGGGGACAATCACGCAGTTCTTCATCTAGGATATGGTGTGTGGCTAATGCACCTAAACTAATTTTTTGCTGGGGTTTAAAACGCTTTTCGTAATGATCAATGACCGTTAAATCCAGTGGATTGTCAATTTTTAACCAAGCTGCCTCAATAATTTCTGCCGGATCATTGCCAGTGGTTTCGGTATCAAAAATAAGTGCTGACATAATACTCCTAAAACGGTTTAACCCACTTGAAAGTGAGTTTCTGGGTATGTTACGTGACTACCTCTGCGTGTGGCTAATACATAGACCAAAGTAAGTGGCCCAAGCCGACCTAAATACATGTACAACAAAATAATTGTTTGACTGGGTAAAGATAATTCAGCTGTGATTCCATCGCCCATACCAGTTGTACTGATAGCTGAAGCGACCTCAAAGAAAACGCTTCTAAAAGGCAGCTCATCGAAGATTGAAATCAAAAACATACCTAATATCACCCAGGTCACCGTAACAAAGACCAGGGCTAAAGCCTTTTGAACGGTACTTGGTGCGATAGTGCGATGCATCAATACTACATGTGCTTGCTGTCGGAAATAAGCACGAACTGCAACGAACAGTACAATGAGTGTATTGATTTTAATCCCACTCGCTGTACTAAAAGAGCCTCCGCCAATGAGCATATAAAAGATAATTAATACGATGCTGGCATTACGCATATTTTCAGGAGCCATCGCCTCAAAGCCAGCAGTACGACTAGAGACAGCTTGTACCCACGAGGCCAGTGCTTGCTGCCACCAAGATAAATCACGAATGGTTAACGGATTGCTGGATTCAACTGCCCAGATCACTAAAAACCCAAATATATTTAGCAGCACCGTGGCGATAATTACAACCTTGGTATAGACACTAAAGCGTGCCCACCGACGCTTATGAATAAGATCATGTAGCACTGGGAAACCAATGCCACCAATAATAATGCTTAGGGTTGTAATTAAAACAGTGAAAAAATCACGGTAGAAAATGCTGGTGTCAGGTGCATACAGCATAAAGCCAGCATTATTAAAAGACATGGAAACGTGAAATAAGGCTCTAAAGAATGCATCTGCAGCAGTTGCTCCTAATGCTACCCACCAAAGCCCCAGAGCTAGAAATGCAATTAATTGAATACCTGCTGTGTATTTTATGACCGTGGCAGCGGTATTCTGCAACTTATTGACATTCGTTTGGTTAAATGCCTCCATGGCCAATGCCTGCTGGCCTATAGAGATGCGTCTACCTAGAGTAGAGGCTGCCAAGATAGCAAATGTGACAAATCCTAGCCCACCTATTTGCACGAGCACTATGACTACCATTTTGCCCCAAAATGTGAGCGTAGTGGAAACATCAAAAATACTCAGCCCCGTGACTGTCACCGCCGAGGTTGCAGCAAAGAGGGCTTCGAACCAACTAATGTGCGTGGTAGTGGAAAAGGGCAGTTTTAGAGAAAATGTACCCGCCATGATTAATACAAGAAAACCCATCGCCAATATTTTTGGTGGGCTAGCTTGTACATGTTGCTTATGGCTGGGCTGATTGCGTGAAAAAATACGTTGTAGGCCGCGCATGGTGCCCTCACTATTTAAGTTTGGGAGCTACTTTGCGCAGATCTTGAAAATGCCCAAATACAACTACTAAATCGCCTGTTTGCAATACAAATCCAGAATCAGGGCGTACAGTGATTTGGGCTTTTCTTTTAATCAACAAGACCTCGACACGCTCTTTTTTTTGGTCGAGCAACGTACCTAACGTTTGTGCATCATATTGGGCGCTGGCAGTGATTTCAACGACAAAATCTCCGCTACCCAGCGAAATATAATCACTAATCATGGGGTAGCTAATGAACTGGGCGGTACGAATTCCCATTTCTTCTTCTGGGTGGATAATGCGGCTCACCCCAATTTTATTCAAAATAATATGCTGTGCACGCGATTGTGCTTTTACCCAGATATTATTTACCCCTAAGCTCTTTAGATGCACTACGCAGACCAGACTAGCTTCAAAGTTTTCGCCAATGGCAACCAAGACACCATCAAAATGTCCCAAGCCTAGCTCTTCGAGCGCTTCTTTGTCACTCGCATCAGCAACGGCTGCACGTGATAATAATTCAGCGTAATGATCAACTAGCTTCGAGTTGCTATCAACACCCAAAACGGAGTGATTCATTTTCATCAATTCCTGGGCGGTAGAGCCACCAAAGCGACCCAAGCCAATCACAGCGTACTGTGCCATCGTGACACC
>Ga0079226_10000327_pt1 | contig 32450 bp, 28 predicted proteins | sample Poulit2014_FD_76345 | JGI IMG/M metagenome (GOLD analysis project Ga0079226, IMG submission 76345) | Agricultural soil microbial communities from Georgia to study Nitrogen management - Poultry litter 2014 | ecosystem: Environmental > Terrestrial > Soil > Agricultural land | place: USA: Georgia...
CCAAGTGGTGCCTTCAAGCTCGTTAATTCCTGATAATGACCCAACCTTGTTGTTTACCAACGCGGGCATGAATCAATTTAAAGATGTGTTTTTAGGGCGTGAAAAGCGTGATTATCAGCGCGCCACTAGCACCCAACGCTGTGTGCGTGCGGGTGGTAAGCATAACGACCTCGAAAACGTAGGCTACACTGCACGCCACCACACCTTTTTTGAAATGCTCGGTAACTTTAGCTTTGGTGATTATTTTAAACGTGAAGCGATAAAGTTTGCTTGGGAGTTTTTAACGGTGGAACTGGGCCTGCCCGAAGAAAAACTTTGGGTAACGGTGCACGTATCTGACGACGAAGCGGCTGATATTTGGCTTAAAGAAATGGGGGTTAGCGCCGAACGCTTCTCCCGCTTAGACGAAGATAACTTTTGGCAAATGGGCGATACCGGCCCTTGTGGCCCATCTTCTGAAATTTTCTACGATCACGGCGACCATATCCCTGGCGGCCCGCCAGGTTCGGAAGGCGATGAATTAGACCGCTACATTGAAATTTGGAACCTGGTGTTCATGCAGTTCGATCGCCAAGAAGATGGCACGCTTGAGCCGCTGCCTAAGCCTTCTGTGGATACGGGTATGGGCCTTGAGCGCATTGCTGCTGTGGTGCAGGGGGTTCACTCCAACTATGAAATAGATCTTTTTCAAGCACTGCTAAGGGCTGCCGCGCAGGCCACTGGCACCGCCGATTTAGAAGAAAAATCCTTACGTGTAATTGCTGACCATATCCGCTCTTCTGCGTTTTTAATTGCCGATGGTGTGCTGCCATCCAACGAAGGCCGCGGCTATGTGCTGCGCCGCATTATCCGTCGTGCTTTGCGCCATGGCCACCAGCTAGGCCGGCACGAGCCATTCTTTTACACACTTGTGGCACCCCTCATTGAGCAAATGGGCGAAGCTTTTCCGATATTATTAGAGCAGCAAGAGCGCATCGAGCGCGCTTTGCATAATGAAGAAGAACAGTTTGGGCGCACTTTAGCCCAAGGTATGCGTGTGCTTGAACAAGCCATTGAAAACCTAAGTGGCAAAGTGCTTGATGGCGAAGTGGTGTTTACCTTGTATGACACTCACGGCTTCCCACCAGATTTAACTGCAGATGTGTGCCGTGAACACGGCCTTGAAGTAGATATGGCTGGCTTTGACAAAGCCATGGAGCAGCAACGCGAGCGTGCCCGTGGGGCGGATGCCTTTGCTGCAGACTACAGCGACCGCTTAGCCATCGATAGCGAAAGTGAATTTACTGGCTACGAAGGCGTGGTGTTGCCCTCTGCTAATATTGTGGGGCTATACAAAGATGGCACAGCAGTGCAGCAGCTTGCCGTAGGTGAAGAGGGCTTGGTGGTGCTCGACCGCACACCGTTTTATGCTGAAGCAGGTGGGCAAACTGGCGACACTGGCCAATTGGTAGCCAACGATGCTGTGTTTGCTGTGGCCGATACGCGCCAACGCCAGGCCGCTATTGTGCACATGGGCAAGGTTGAGCAGGGCACCCTTGCGGTGGGGGGCGAAATTAGCCCACAGGTGGATGCAATACGCCGCCGTGGCATCATGCGCCACCACTCGGCTACGCATTTAATGCATGCAGCTTTGCAACAAGTGCTTGGTAGCCACGTGCAGCAAAAAGGTTCGTTGGTGGCTCCCCATTATTTGCGTTTTGATTTCGCTCACGACAAAGCCATGACAGCGGAAGAGATCACCGCAGTGGAAAGCCTTGTGAACGAACACATCTTTGCTAATGCACCTGTAACCACCGAATTAATGGATATGGAAACGGCTAAAAAAGCCGGTGCTATGGCTTTGTTTGGCGAAAAATATGATGACGAGGTGCGTGTTCTTACTATGGGTAAGGCGGGCTTCTCGAAAGAATTGTGTGGCGGCACCCATGTGGGTAGTACAGGTGAAATTGGCCTGTTTAAAATTACCAGTGAAGGAGCTTCATCCTCTGGTGTGCGCCGTATCGAGGCCGTGTGTGGGCCCGATGCGCTTGTTTACATCCAGCAGCGTGAAGAGTGGTTAGGTGATATTGCAAGTGCCTTGCGTGTATCGGCAGAGCAGGCGGCAGCTCGGGTGCAACAGTTAGTGCAGCGCAGCCGTGAGCAAGAACGCGAAATGGCGCGTTTGAAACAACAGCTTGCCACCGGCACAGGTGCAGAGCTAAGCGATAGCGCCACTGAAATAAATGGCGTGCAAGTGGTGGCCACTGAATTAAATGGCGCCGATAGTAAGGCACTCCGTTTAGCTATGGACAAGCTCAAGGATAAACTTGGTAGTGCGGTGATTATTTTAGCAGCCACTGAAGGCGAAAAAATTACCTTAGTGGCGGGTTGCAGCAAAGACGTATGTGAGCGCTATCCCGCTGGCGAATTAATCCGCCATGTGGCTACGCAAGTGGGGGGCAAAGGTGGTGGCCGTGCCGATATGGCCCAAGGGGGCGGTAGTAACCCAGCAGCTTTACCTGCGGCTTTAGCAAGTGTGGCGCAGTGGGTAGCAGAGCGTTAGGCAAGGTTTCACCAGTAGGGGCAACATGTTAGAGTGTTGCCTCTTTTTTCATTCAACTAATAACACAGTGTGCTATGGCCCTAATCGTACAGAAATACGGCGGAACTTCCGTCGCAAACCCTGAAAGAATTAAAGCAGTGGCAGACAAGGTGGCTCAGTTTCACCAAAACGGCGATCAAGTGGTGGTCGTGGTGTCTGCTATGAGCGGTGAAACAAACCGCTTGCTTGCGCTTGCCGACGAAGTGTCCCCAACAAAAAATGAGCGTGAGCTTGATGTGCTAGTATCCACCGGTGAACAAGTGACCATCGCATTGTTGGCGATGGCACTGCAAGGTAAGGGCATTAAAGCACGCTCTTACACTGGTGGGCAGGTGCGTATTTTAACCGATAGCTCTTATGGTAAAGCGCGCATTCAAGAAATCGATAACAAGCCTATTCAGGCCGACCTTGATGGTGGCAGTGTGGTGATCGTGGCAGGTTTCCAAGGTGTTGACCCAGAAGGCAACATTACCACCTTAGGCCGTGGTGGCAGTGATACCACGGCCGTAGCGCTAGCTGCAGCCTTAGGCGCCGATGAATGCCAAATTTATACCGACGTGGATGGTGTTTACACCACTGATCCGCGCGTGGTAAGCAGCGCCCGCCGTTTAAGCCGCATTACTTTCGAAGAAATGTTAGAAATGGCTAGCCAAGGTTCTAAAATCTTGCAAATTCGTTCGGTGGAATTTGCTGGCAAGTACAATGTGCCCTTGCGTGTTCGCTCTAGTTTTGAAGACGGTCCAGGCACCTTAATTACCGTGGATGATGAGGTAGATATGGAACAACCGGTAATCTCTGGCATCGCGTTTACTCGTGATGAAGCCAAAATTACTTTGCGTGGCGTGCCCGACACCCCCGGCATTGCCTTTAAAATTCTAGGGCCTGTGGGCGAATCAGGCGTAGAAGTAGACATGATAGTGCAAAACGTGGGTGTGGATGGCACCACCGACTTCACTTTCACCGTGCACCGTAACGATCTAGAGAAAGCGCAAGCAGTGCTAGAGAAGCTGGCTACAGAACTGAATGCTCGCGAAGTGTTTAGTAATGATAAGATCGCGAAAATTTCTCTTGTGGGTGTGGGCATGCGCTCGCACGCAGGTGTGGCAAGTAAAATGTTCGAGGCGTTAGCGAACGAAGGCATTAACATTGAAATGATTTCCACCTCAGAGATTAAAATTTCGGTGATCGTGGCAGAAAAATACCTCGAGTTGGCTGTGCGTGCACTGCACACTGCTTTTGAGCTTGACCAAGAATAACTTAGCCATGAAACAAAGCGCTGTAACAAGACAACAGCGCTTTGATCTTGCATAATACAGCCCTTCTTGTTTGGCCTAGCTTTACGTTTACATTTAAGGGAGTAAATGTCGCGAAAGCGTTGTCAAACTAGCGCTCATTGATAAATTTAAAAAGACCTAGGAGGGCACCATGCTCATACTTACTCGGCGAGTAGGTGAAACACTAATGATTGGTGATAACGTCACTGTTACCGTACTCGGCGTAAAGGGAAACCAAGTTCGTATTGGGGTTGATGCTCCGCGCGATGTTTCTGTGCACCGCGAAGAAATTTATTTGCGCATACAGAACGAAAAACAAGCAGACGGTGAAGCAACTTAAGAAAACTACTAGGAATTTTCTGCAAAACTGGTATTATGCGCACCGTCTTGTTAGGAAATGCAACGGGACATAATCAAGCATAGTATTTTTTGTGCTTTGGTGAGGTGGCCGAGCAGGCTGAAGGCGCTCCCCTGCTAAGGGAGTATACGTTAAGAGCGTATCGAGGGTTCGAATCCCTCCCTCACCGCCAAACAAGCAAACCCTTGGAATAAACACCAAGGGTTTTTTTATGCCTGCCTTTTGTGCGCCGCACAGCTGCAGCACTGGTTAATGGAGGTAACACGATGGGTTATTTATGGTTATTTATAGCCATTATTCTTGAAGTGATTGCCACCACCGCTTTAAAGGCTTCTGCTGGTTTTACCCGCTTGTGGCCTAGCTTGGTGGTGGTGTTGGGTTATGGTGGGGCGTTTTATTTCTTGTCTGTGGTAATGCAGACCATTCCTGTGGGGGTGTCGTACGCCATTTGGAGCGCAGTGGGCATTGTGCTGGTGTCTGCTATTGCAGTGGTGCTGTACGGGCAGCAGCTTGATTGGCCCGCTGTGCTTGGTATTGGTTTAATCGTTGCTGGGGTAATGACGCTTTCTTTATGTTCCAACATGCAAGTGTAGAAGTTAGTCATCGAAAAAATCGGGTTCAGTATGTTGGTTTCTGCGTGGGCGTAGGCCGCCTTTTAAGAAAGGGATACGGCGGGTAACCGCCACGATATCGTCCATGGAATGGCTAAGGTTATCCACTGCTGTGCCCATCCGGCTCACCGATGCATCCAGCTTTTCAATATCATCACCAATATCTTTAATGGAATCACTAATGCCAGCGAGGGCTTCAACGGTGTCACGGATGCCGACTAGGCTGTCCATGTGCTCGGCAATGTGAAACATGACCCGGTAAAACTCTAATAATGCGCGCAGCACAGAGGCCAGCACAATAAAGGTGAGAGGCCCAGCGATAAATGTGTAAAACAACCCCCGCCATACCGAGTGGAAAAAAGCCTCGACACACAGGTAACCAATGCCCACGGTTCCGGCCAACAAAGCCAAGCCGTATACCACAGGCACCACCTGGATGATCACGTAACTTTCGAAATTAAAGGTGAAAAGCTTGCGTAAATAGGTGCTGACGCGTGCGGGCCAAGAACTGTTTGCGCGAAATTGCTCCTCTAAGTGTTTTTCCACCGGTAAACCTTTGCTAGGGGTAATGCCCGCTTTGTTATTAGCACTGTGAGTTACCATTTTGCGTACTGTTCCTCTACAAAGCCATGCAAGCGCGCGATGTTGATACGCTGGCCGTCATGGGTATCAATATGGCCCGAAAAGTAGCCAAACATTTGGTTGAAGTTGCTAGCGAATATGCCCACGTTTAATTGTTCTTTGTGCTGACCTTGAGGATGGAACGTTAATGCTAGCTGCCCGCAGGCGGTACTAATATGCCAAGGTTCAAGTAAGTTATCGCGGTTATAATGAAAGGCTACCTTTGGCAAAGGAATGCAAGTGTTGCCAAGCCAGAGGCAGTTTTCCGAGTAGCTGGTTTCGTTCACCCCGCAAGAAATGTTAAGGCCGATGCGTTGGCCAAGTAGCTCACCGCTAAAGCAGTCCCAGTTCCAAAAGGTTTGCCGGCGCATGTAGCCTGCCGAAAAATCGTGGTGGCCGTAAGCACTTATAATTTGCGTCTCTTTGCCACGGCGCAGGGTGCCACTTACCGGCACGCCCGCTACCTTGTTGGCGTATACCCAACCATTTATGCCTGTGCGCGTACACAAAGACATGGGTTGGTAGTTTGCTTCTTCTTGCATTACTAAATCTAAGGTAAGGCCGGGTAGGGTAACAGATAGAGTTTTCTCGAGATGTTGGTTGCGTTGGCGATAGCCCATTTCGATGCGTACTTTCTTTTGCTTAAAATGGCTGCAGCCTTGCACAGGCGAGTTTGACATATGCATGTGCAGGCCTAAAGGGCTGCGCCAGGTATAGCTTTCAAGCTCACCTGTGGCGGGTTTGAAAATATAGAAAAAAGCTACGCCAAGCCAAGCTGTGTCGGCTAAGGCACAGCCGATGAGGTAATCTTCATGTATCACGCCAAAATATTGGAATTGTTTGTATTCAAAAAACTTTGCTAAAGGGGTGGCCGGCTTACCCATGGGGGTGCGATGGTCGGTATCACGCCCATTAATGTGAGTAATTGAATGCGGGAACACCCCAAAAGAGGGTTGGCCGCAGCTATTGACCAGCTTTTTCGGAGTATTCGTTTTGTGCATGAGATATCCAGTTATTGGGCACCACAAACGTGGGTGAGTAGCTTCCCGGTGCCTGTGGTGTAAGAACTAATAAGGGGCAGTTTACTGCATGAACATGCTGAATAATAGCGCCGGCACTGTGCCAGGCGGGTTGTTGTTCGAAAAGCACCTGTGCATTGAGCCAGTGCTGCTTGGGCACAACAAGGTATTTTTGCCTGTGTGGTAGTTGTTCTGCAGGCCACCAAACACCACGCAAATGCTGTGGGTGTGCCCCTGTGGGCGGCATTAAAGAATAATGGCCTGGGTAGTATAAAATGCCGCGGCTAAATAGGTGTTGGGCGGTTATGGGGCCTGGCAGTAAAGGTAAGCTGAGTGGGTGGTAAGCCAAGGGGAACTGGTGTTGCAAACCGTGTTGGTATTTGCGGTGAAAATGATCACGAGGGTTAGACCCAGGCCAAAATTCGCTAGCAACACCAAGGTAGTGCTTAAACGTTAGCTCCCAATGCCACCATTGTTGGCTGGGGCGATGGTAAATAATGGCGTCAAGTTCGCCAAGTGTTCGCCCTGCTGCACGGATGGCGAGGTTGCGTACGGCAATGCTAAGGTCAGGATCTGCGGCCACTTGGGCCATCACCATGTCTTCAAATTGGCGCCCAAGACGATTGTCTTTATGCGGGCCGTGGGCCTCGGGTAACGTGGTATTGGTTAGGTTGAGCCAAGTGCCTGCATCAAGGGGTTTGGCAAATAATGGCGGGGCGCTAAGCCAAGCTGCAGGAGTGAGTGGAAACATAATGGCTACACCAAGCAGTGTTAACTGTCTTGGTGGGTTGCTTTAAATTCCCGCTCGGTATGTTGGCGTTTCGTTTGCAGTAAGGTTTTCCAGTTTTCGATATAGCTAGGCAGCGTAGGAGGCGTGAAGTTGGTGCCAGTAATTTCCTGTACGGCCTGTGGGCTAATGGGTTTGCCATCAAAGAAGTGGATAACACGCAGCAACGCATGGGTGTGTAATTTGTTTTGCGATTCAAACTGCTGATCGTAGTACATGTACTTTTCATCCCAACCTAAAATGCGCGTATGCACAGTGAAGCGTTGGTAAGGGCGCAGCTCGCGTACATAGGCCACTTCTGTATTAGCTACCACCGCATGGCAGCGTGCCTCGATCATTTTGTGCATAAAGCCGGTAACAATAGAGTGTTCTAGGCGGCACTTATCCATAAAACGCAGGTATTTAGCGTTGTTCAGGTGCAAGTTATGATCAAGGTCCCAAAGGCGCACGCGAAAGTCCATCGACACGGTGTCAAACAACCCATGGGTGGGTGGCTTGCGCCGGCGAACCGCTGTGCTGATCAGTTCAAGCATGTAAGTGTCTCCTTCGGGTGGGGCGAAAATTAATCCTAGCAGAGGGCATTAATGTATTGTTACAAACATAGCACAAAGGTGCGAATCTCTATTGTATTGCGCCGCCTGTCAATGGCTGAAAAGCAAGCTTAGCCTGCTGGGCGGTATATGCATATTCGTTTTTCTTCTAACTTTGCGCATGTTTATTTTTGTTGATGCTGAACCATTAAGGCATGGTGCTTTTCTTCTGCAAACATATCTTTCTGCTTTTCTGCGGCCTCATCACGCAGCTTAACCCCTACACCTAGTAAACGGATAGGTGCTTGGCGCCGTTGCCACAATGCTGTTAGCAATGGCATAAAAGTGTCCGTATGGATGGGGCCGGGAGGGCCATCTGCGCTGCGAATGGTGAAATCATGGAAGCGCACCTTCACCGTAGTACCATGCACGCGATAGTTGTGGTCTAACCGTTGCAGGCGTTCTTGTAAACGTTCGCACAGTTCAATGAGTGCCTCTTGCCACTGGTTGAACTGAGTGAGATCTTGAGGGTAGGTTTCTTCCACACTCACCGATTTACGCCGGCGCGAGGATTGCACTGGCCGCTCATCGATGCCGCGGCTGTAGGCATAAAGTTTTTCGCCGAAGCTGCCAAAATGCTCGTGCAGGGTAAAACGTGAATGCTGTTGCAGTTGCGTGCATGTGCTAATGCCCAGTGCAGTGAGTTTGTCTTCGGTCACGCGGCCCACACCGGGGATCATTTTTACGGGCAAGGTAAGCATAAAGGTTTCCACGGCGTTCGGTTCAATCACAAACAGGCCATCGGGCTTGCGCCAATCGCTAGCAACCTTAGCCAGAAATTTGTTCGGCGCCACGCCGGCAGAAACGGTAATGCCTACTTGTTGGTTTACTTCGGCACGAATGGCTTTGGCCATGAGGGTGGCGCTATTGTGATGGTGAGGGCTGCGGCTAACATCTAAGTAGGCCTCATCTAAAGACAACGGCTCGATAATGTCGGTATAACGGCGGTAAATGGCCATGATCTGTTGAGAAACGCTGCGGTACTTGTCAAAGCGTGGCGGCAGGATAACAAGCTCGGGGCATAGCTTGAGTGCATAGGCTGAAGCCATGGCAGAATGCACGCCAAAACGCCGCGCCGGGTAGTTGCAGGTGGCGATAACACCGCGGCGATGTGGGTCGCCGCCTACGGCCACTGGCCGGTGCATGAGCTCGGGGCGTTCCTGAATTTCAACAGCGGCATAAAAGCAATCGCAATCGAGGTGGATAATTTTGCGTGGCGCGGGCACGGGTATCCTTGGTGGTAAAACATGCATAAGTAAATAGTGCCGCCCCTTTAGGGCGTTGTACAGTGAACCGTTTTGTAACCGTATGCGGCGTAACGCATGGTGTAGCTGTAAATGTTAGCGCACTAAGCTATGTTGTGTGCTAACTATTCTGTTTGTCTGCCATTAGCTTGAAATAATAATTAAAGGAGAGGTCGATGACGCCGGATTTGCATGCTCCGTTGCGCCAAGATGTACGCACATTAGGAGAGATCCTAGGGTATACCTTAAAAACCCAAAAGGGAGATGAGCTGTTTGATTTAGTAGAAGGCATTCGTCAGCTGTCGGTGGAAACCCGCACGCAAGGCGTGGTGAACATGGCAAGCCTTAGCGAATTGCTTGCCCCATTAAGCGAACACGAATTGTTAGATGTGGCGCGAGCCTTTAATCAGTTTTTAAACTTAGCGAATATTGCCGAGCAGCAGCACCGAGTGCGCCTGCGCCGGCAGCAGCAGTTTTATGCCGCGGATGGCAAAAGCACCAACAACTTGGCAGAAATAATCGAGCGCTTGTTGGCAGCGGGTTATGAGCCTGAACATATTCATAATGTGCTTTCCTCCTTAAACGTTGAGTTAGTGCTCACGGCACATCCCACAGAAATTAGCCGGCGCACTTTAATCCAAAAATACGATCATATTGCCGCTGCATTGGCAGACCTAGAGCGCACAGATTTAGCAGAAAGCGAATACCAACAGCGCCGCAACCAAATTCGCCGGGGCGTGCTGTCAGCTTGGTGCACTGATGAAATTCGCCGCGAACGGCCAACCCCAGAGGATGAAGCAAAATGGGGTTTTGTAACCTTAGAGCGTTCGTTGTGGTACGCCGTGCCTGATTTCTTGCGTGAGCTCGATAACATTGCCCAGCAGACTCTAGGCAAACCCCTTTCGGTGCGGTCGGCGCCAGTGCAGTTTGCTTCGTGGATGGGTGGCGACCGTGATGGCAACCCCAATGTGACCGCGGCGGTAACCCAGGAAGTGACACGCTTAGCACGTTGGATGGCAGCGGATTTATACCTGCGTGATGTTACTCAGTTAATGGCGGAGTGTTCCATGCAGCAGGCAAGCCCAGAGTTGCTAGCTGTAACAGGCCCAAGCCGTGAACCTTACCGAGTGATTTTGCGTGAGTTACGTGAAGAGCTGCGTAAAGTACGCGCCGATATAGAGGCTCAACTCGATGGCTACGATGTGCCCGTTAATATCACTTTTGGTGCGCAAATGCGGGAGTCACTGCTTCTGATCGATCGGTCGTTGCGCGACTGCGGCATGGCAGAGCTGGCCGATGGCCCATTGCGTGACACGTTACGGCGTTTATACACTTTCGGTACTTCGCTGATGCGCTTAGATATTCGCCAAGAATCCACTCGCCACAGTGAAACACTCGACGCCATTACCCAATACCTTGGTATGGGTAGCTATTTACAATGGAATGAAAAAGAGCGCCAAGCCTTTTTGCTTAAAGAGCTAGAAGGCAAACGGCCCTTGGTTAACCATCAATTCCGCCAAAGCGATTTTTGCACCAATGATATCGCTGAGGTGTTAGATACTTGCAGTGTCATTGCAGAACAGCCCGCTGAAGCCTTGGGCGCCTATGTTATTTCTATGGCCACAGCACCATCTGACGTGCTAGCGGTTATGTTATTGCAAAAAGAGGCTGGCGTGGCCCGCCCCATGCGGGTGGTACCGTTGTTTGAAACCCTGGCTGATTTAGAAAATGCTAAAAGCACCATGGCGGCTTTACTTGATATTGGTTGGTATAAAAACCAGGTGAAGTTGGGCCAAGAAGTGATGATTGGTTATTCTGATTCGGCAAAAGACGCGGGTTTTCTAGCCGCCGCTTGGGCGCAATATAATGCCCAAGAACAGTTAGCAGAGTTGTTCCAAACCCATAGCATCCCCCTTACTTTGTTCCATGGCCGTGGTGGGTCGGTTAGCCGTGGTGGCGGTACATCCACCCATATGGCTGTGCTGTCTCAGCCACCAGGGTCTGTGGCTGGGCGCATTCGTGTAACCGAACAGGGTGAGGTAATACGCTTTAAATATGGCCATCCGCAAATGGCTATGCACAACCTAGAACAATATGTGGCAGCCACCCTTGAGGCCACGTTAATGCCGCCGGTAAAGGCGAAAAGTGAATGGCGTGAAGAGATGGCGCGCCTCACGGCTACGTCGGTAAAAAGCTACCGTAGTGTGGTGCAGGAAAACCCCGATTTGGTGCGCTACTTACGCACTGTAACACCAGAACAGGAGCTCTCACGATTAGCACTGGGCAGCCGCCCAGCGCGCCGCACTGCAGTGGATAATCTGGCCTCGTTGCGGGCTATTCCCTGGGTGTTTGCGTGGACGCAGGTGCGGCTTATTTTATCAGCTTGGTTGGGCACAGGCGCGGCTTTAGAAGAAGCGCTGGCAGATCCTAAACGCCGGGCGCTATTGGCTGAAATGCAGGAAGAATGGCCTTTCTTCCAAGCCTTGTTAGATATGCTTGAGATGGTGCTTGCAAAAACCGACAGTGCGGTGGCGGCGTATTATGAGCGGCGCCTTACCGATGACCCAGCGCTGCGTGCACTAGGCCAACAGCTGCGCAATGCATTGGCAAGCACCATTCGTGTGTTGCAACAACTTACAGGGCGCACCGATTTGTTGGCAAACAACCCTGTAATGCGTTGGTCGGTGCAAGTTCGCAACCCCTACACCGATCCATTACATTTGCTGCAAGCAGAGCTCATGGGCCGTTTGCGCCATGCGAGCGAGCTTACCAAAGAGCAAGAAGAGCTGTTAGAAAGTGCGCTGATGGTAACTATTGCTGGTATTGCTGCGGGCCTACGCAACACAGGTTAAACCTGCCAACTGCCGACATCGCTGTATTAGCGGTGGCGGTTTTCTGAGTAAAGCCAAAGCAATTTTCTGCTAACACCATTACAATACGCCCGTTAACAATTATGACGGGCCGCTAATTTGGTGCCGCACCCATCGCGCCATGGTGAAGAAAATATGTTTGAAATTGCCAGGTTTAACCAGCCGGAAGCCGCACAGGCTTTAGCCCAAGCACTGCAACGAGAAGGCTTTGCAATAATAGTAAGGCCATTGTTGCAGGGGGAAGGGGTAGGCGTGTATGCCGCTAGCGCAGAGGAAGCTGAGGCGGCACAACTGTTTTTAGATGCCTGGCTTGAGCGTGCGGCAAAGCAGCAGCGCAAGAACGCTTGGGAGCAAGGCAGCCCCACACAAAAAACGTCACAATTTTACGTGCCCAACAGTTTGCTGAAGGGGTGGTGGCAGCGTTTTGGTTGGCTTACTAAGTTAGTGTTTTTAGCCACTGTGTTGGTGTATTTCTTAGGCGAAGGCGCACGCAATTATTTGTTGTTTCCTAATTCCTTAGCTGGTGTGGCGCAAGAGCCTTGGCGCATGATCACACCTATGTTCCTACATTTTGGCGCCTTGCATATTATTTTTAACCTCATGTTTTGGATGGAGCTTGGTAGCGTGATCGAGCGCTTTCAATCTAGCCAGCAATTGTTGATGGTTACGGTGGTTACTGCGGCTTGTTCGTCGTTGGCGCAGTTTTTCTCCACGGGGCCTAATTTTGGCGGGCTCTCTGGCGTGGTTTATGGCTTGTTGGGTTATTTGTGGCTCTATGGCCTGAGTAACCCTAAAGCGGGTTATGGCCTACGCCGTGAGATTGTTATTATGATGCTCGGTTGGCTGGTGTTCTGTTATGTGTTTTTGCCCGATGTGGTAGCTAACGAAGCCCATTTGTTCGGTTTTATCAGCGGTGCTTTACTTGGTTCTGCCGTGGGTTATTATCGCCGCATTCGTTTTTTTACATCGTGAGTATAGCAGGAGGCAAAGTGCGATTTTTTCAATGGTGTGCCATTGCCAGTGTGTTGTTAGCGCTGCAAGCGTGTTCAGTAATACGCCTGAGCGACAACTTACCCAAAGGCGTGTTAGAAAATAATGATCCCGTGTTGGTGGCAGAAGCTTTACCTGCCTACATGGTAACCATCGATGGCCTCATTGCGAACTGGCCAGAAAAACCGGCTTTGCTGCAAAGCGGCGCTAGCTTGTATAGCGTTTATAGCTCGTTATTTGTGCAACAACCTGAACGCGAGCAACGCCTAAGTAACAAGGCCTTAACTTATGCCACGCGCGGGGCCTGTGCGCAGCAAAAACGTTACTGCAATATACGTGAATTATCAGTGCCTAAATTGGAAGAGCGCTTAGCCAAGGCGCGCCGTGCTGATGTGCCCGCCCTGTATACTTTGGGCACTACTTGGGCCACTTATATCCAGCTGCACAGTGATGATTGGAATGCAGTGGCTGATTTAGCACGCGTGCAAACCTTGCTAGAAAAGGTGGTGGCGCTAGATGCAGGCTATGAACATGGCCAAGCCTATTTATATTTAGCAGTGCTCGATAGTATTTTGCCCGCTAGCTTAGGTGGGCAGCCGGCACGGGCACAACAGCATTTCCATCGAGCTATTGAGTTGTCCCATGAGCAAAACCTTTATGCCAAGGTGCTGTATGCGCAACATTATGCCCGTATGGCATTTGATCAACAGTTGCATGATAGCTTGCTGCAAGAGGTGCTTGATGCCGATGTGCAAGCCTTGCCAGAACTTACCTTACAAAACACTTTTGCCCAGCAAGAAGCACAGCGTTTGTTGGCCGAAAGCGACCAATATTTCTAACCACGAATGCCGTGCAGGCATAGCCACGCTAGGAGTAAAACAATGAAACGTGTGTTGTATGCAGCGCTAATGTTGTTGCTGCCGCTCAGCCTTAATGCGTTTGAGTTAAAAATTTCTACCATGTATCCCGATGGCACAGCAGCAGTAAAAAGCTTAAAAGAAGCCGGCGAAAAAATTACGCAAGAAACCGATGGCCGCTTAAGCCTTCGTGTGTATGCCGGTGGCGTAATGGGCGATGATGCAGCGGTACAGCGCCGCATTCGCATTGGCCAACTGCATGGTACTTTAGCCCAAGCGGGCGCTTTTACCCGTTATTACCAAGACAGCCAAGTACTAAATTTACCGTTAATATTTCGCCATGCCGATGAAGTGGCACATGTGCGCAAGCAGCTCGACCCAGTGTTGCGCCAGGGCTTTAAAGAAAATGGCTGGACGGTTTTTGGCCCTATCGATGGTGGCTTTGCCTATTTCATGACCAAGCGCCCAGTGGCCTCCATTGCTGATCTCACTAAACAAAAAGTGTGGTTGCCAGCCAACGATTCAGCCTCAGAAATGGCAGCTAGGGAGTTTGGCGTGTCGCCTGTGGTGCTCAACATCAGTGCTGTGCTCACCTCGTTGCAAACGGGCGCAATTAATGCGTTTGCTGCGCCCCCCATTGCAGCACTTACTTTGCAATGGTTTAGCCGTGTGGAACACCTAACAGATTTACCTTTGTTGTACACCTACGCTTTATTAGGCATTGATGACCGCCATTTGCAACGTGTGAGCCAAGCAGACCGCGCCGTGCTAGAGCGTGTGCTAAGCGAAACGGTAGCAGAGATGGATGCTAAAGAGCGCGAAGACAATAAAAACGCCCTGCAGGCTGTGCTAGGGCAAGGCTTGGAGCTTGTGAAGCCTAGCGCGAAAGAACGTGATGAGTGGCGCACTTATGCTGAGCGAGCCACCAAAAAACTCGTGGATAGTGGCCATGTGTCACAGGCCATGGTGGATAAAATGATGGCGATTCTCGATGACTACCGCCGCTAATGATAGTGCGCCCCATTGGGGCGCTACTGTGTTAGGTGTCTTTCACAAGGTGGAGGACGCCATGATTGTGTTTGTTCTGTTAGGCATGGTTGCCCTTGCAGTGGTGCAAATTGTGGCCCGTAATTGGCTTGATAGCAGCTTTGTGTGGATCGATCCTTTGCTGCAAAATGCGGTGCTTTGGATTGCCATGTTAGGCGCCATGATCGCTTCGCGTAACGATGCACATATTCGTATTGATGTGGTGAGTGAATACGCGCCGGCCCATTGGCAACGTTGGTTAGTTTTGCTCGTTGATGCATTCACAGCGGGCATTGCGGCGCTCATGGCAGCCTATAGCCTACAAGCCGTGGGGGCAGAGCGTGAGTTTAGCTTGGGCGGGATTGCTGGTATACCCGATTGGGTGCTGCAGTTGCTAATCCCCATCGGTTTTGGCGTTATTGCTTTGCGTTACTTGTTATTGTTTGTACTGGGCTTGCTGAACAAAAGGCCTAAGCCCTTAGGCACCGAGGTAGCGCCATGATTGTAGCTGCTGTTGTGTTGCTTGTGTTGCTGGCGCTTATTGGTGCCCCTTTGTTCGCCATTATTCTTGCCGCCGCAGCCTTGGGTTATTACACCTTAGGGCTCGATTTGGCCGTGTTACATATTGATATTTACCAAGTAAGCACCTCGGTGGTGCTGATGGCACTGCCATTGTTTACCTTTGCTGGTTTCTTGTTAAGTGAATCTAATACTGCCGACCGCATGTTGCGTTTGTCGCAAGCAGCTTTTGGCTGGATGCCTGGTGGTATGGCCTTTGTGGCCTTAGTGGCCTGTGCTTTTTTTACCGCGCTTACAGGTGGCAGTGGGGTAACCATTGTGGCCTTAGGAGGGTTATTACTGCCTGCACTTACTAAAGTGGGATATAGCGAAAAGTTTAGTACCGGCTTACTTACCACCTCGGGCAGCTTGGGTTTGTTGTTGGTGCCTTCTGTGCCCTTGTTAATTTACGGTATTATTGCGCAGCAAATGGCACAGCAATTGGCTATGCCATCGGTGGAAATCGTCGATCTGTATTTAGCCGGCATTGGGCCTGCCATTTTGATGGTGGTACTGCTTTATGCCTACAGTGTGTGGGCTATGCGTACACAGCCCGTGCCACGGCAAGCCTTTAATTGGGCCGAGTTACGTGGAGCATTGTGGCAGGCTCGTTGGGAGCTACCACTGCCTTTTGTGGTGCTTGGCGGTATTTTTTCTGGCTTATTAGTTATTAACGAAGCTGCTGCTATTACCGCTTTGTATGTGCTGGTGGCACAGGTGGTGCTGTACCGCGAAATCCCTTTGCGGGCTTTACCGCGCATTATGCGTGAATCCATGATTATGGTGGGTGGCATCTTGCTTATTTTGGGCGTAGCTATGTCGTTCACGGGCTACCTAGTGTATGCCGGTGTGCCCGAGCAGTTGTTTGCGTTTATTCAAGCGCATGTTAGCAGTAAATTAATGTTCCTCATTTTGCTGAACATTGTGCTGCTTGTGTTAGGGGCTGTGCTCGATATCTTTGCAGCATTGGTAATTATGGTGCCGCTGATCTTGCCGGTGGCTATTGGCTACGATATTGATCCTGTGCACTTGGGTATTATTTTTGTGGCGAACATGCAGATTGGTTATTTTACCCCGCCAGTGGGCATGAATTTGTTTATTGCTAGCTACCGCTTTAAGAAACCCATTAGCGAGCTCTACAAAGCGACTATTCCGTTTATGTTGGTGCTGTTAGTGGCATTGTTAGTAATTACTTATGTGCCGCAGTTAAGTTTGCTGCTAGTGCGTTAACGCACGCATTAAGTGGGTAGTGTGGTTTGTGGCCGCACTACCCATGCAAGGCAACTAGCTATTCATGGTTTTTACCACTAATAAGCGTTGCTCTGTCATATCACGAATTGCCCAGCGAATGCCTTCACGGCCTAAGCCAGAATCTTTCACACCACCATAGGGCATGCTGTCCACGCGCCAAGAAGGCACATCTCCAATTACCACGCCGCCCACATCTAAGCGGTCCCATGCTTGCTGGATCTTGTATAAATCGCGGGTGAAAATGCCAGCTTGCAAGCCAAAGCGTGTATTGTTTACTGCATCAAGCACATCGTTAAAGTCTTCGTAAGGAACCAATACGGCAGCTGGGCCAAAAATTTCTTCCTGCATCAGGTTGCTGTCATCAGCCACGTTCTCAAGCAGGGCAGGAGTGATGGTGGCCCCATTGCGCTCACCGCCACATAGCAGTGTGGCGCCGTTGCTGACTGCGTCGTTAATCCATTGTTCCACACGTTTGGCTTCAGCTTCGCGAATAAGCGGGCCTATAAAGGTGGCTGGATCGCGCGGATCACCCACCTCTAGGTTTTTTGTGCGCTCGATGAGGCGCTCTTTGAGTTTGTCATAAAGGGTGATATGGGCATAAATGCGTTGCACGCTAATGCAGCTTTGCCCTGATTGGTAAAACGCACCGAAGGTAAGGCGCTCAACCACTTTGCTAATGTCGGCATCGGCATCCACCACGCAGGCAGCGTTGCCGCCTAACTCAAGCACCACTTTTTTTCTGCCAGCGCGTGCCTTCATATCCCAACCCACCTCGTGGGAACCAGTAAAGCTTAAAAGTTTTAAGCGGTCGTCAGTGATTAAAATATCCGAAGTGTGGCGGTCGGCGGGTAGAATCGAGAAAGCTCCTTTGGGCAGATCGGTTTCTGCTAACACTTCACCAATAATTAGTGCACCTAGGGGGGTGGCGCTGGCGGGTTTAAGCACAAAAGGGCAGCCTGCTGCAATAGCTGGGGCAACTTTGTGAGCGGCCAAGTTTAGTGGAAAGTTAAAGGGCGAGATAAAGGCGCAGGGGCCAACTGGCGCATGGCGAGTAAACCCACGGTAACCATGAGCGCGCTCTGTGGTGCTTAGTTCGAGCACTTCACCATCAATGCGTGTAACTTCGGCAGCAGCCACACGAAAGGTATCAATTAAACGCGTAACTTCGCCTTTGGCATCATTGATCGGCTTGCCGGCCTCGATGCACAAGGACATGGAAAGTTCTTCAAAGCGCTCTTCAAAGCGTTGAATGCAATGCTCAAGAATGGCTTTGCGTTGATATACTTGCAAGGCAGCCATGGCGGGCATGGCATCTGCTGCCGCGCTAATGGCAAGCTCAAAGGCCTTGGCATCAGCTTGGGCAACCACGGTAGCAACGTCGCCGGTGAATTTATCGGTAACAGCGAGATCCTTGTTGGCGAAAACCGCCTCGTTGGCAAGGTAATACGGGTAAGCATCATTAAGCATAAAAAACTCCCTGTGCACGGTGTGCTGAAGGTATTTGTGTTTGCGGAAGTGAGAACAAAAGCCGTAAGAAAGGCAGAAGTTTAAGCTAGCACGAAAAACATACGGTTGCGAATGGTTGTTAGGGCACCGTAACTTGCAGCAACAAGTTGGCACCAAGCAACGAATTTTGCACACCGCCATGGCAGTTTGTAACCTAAACAACCATGAATCGCGAGGCCTAGTGAAGGATAAAAATATGAAGCAGTATGTAATGGCGATTGATCAAGGCACCACCAGTAGCCGAGTGATGTTATTTGATCGCCAAGCGCAATGCGTGGCCATGGTGCAGGAAGAGTTCGCCCAGCATTTTCCCAATGATGGTTGGGTGGAACATGATGCCATGGAAATTTGGCAACAGTGCTTAACCCTGTGCCAACAGGTGTTGGCGAAAGCAGAGGTGCAAGCCAACGAAGTGGCTGGCATAGGTATTACCAACCAACGTGAAACCACTGTGTTGTGGGATCGGGCAACAGGAGAACCCTTAGCCAAGGCTATTGTGTGGCAAGATCGGCGCACAGCTGCGTGGTGTGATGAATTAAGAGCCGCTGGCCATGAGCCCATGGTGCGTGAACGCACAGGGCTATTGCTGGATCCATATTTTTCTGCCACTAAATTGGCTTGGTTGTTAGACCATGTGCCAGGTGCGCGCGCCCAGGCTGAGGCAGGCAAACTGGCTTTTGGCACCATTGACACGTGGCTTTTGTGGCAACTTACCGAAGGCGCTGTGCACGCCACAGATGCTACTAATGCCAGCCGCACCCTGTTATTTAATATTCATCGCCAAGCTTGGGATGATGACCTGCTAGCACTTTTCGATATCCCGCGCTCGTTGCTGCCAAGCGTGCAAGATAGTGCTCACCACTATGGTGATACGGCGCCGGCGCTGCTTGGCAGCCCCGTTCCTATACTTGGCGTGGCTGGGGATCAGCAGGCGGCGTTGATTGGCCAAGCTTGTTTTCAGCCGGGCATGGTGAAAAGCACTTTTGGCACGGGCTGCTTTATGATTCTTAACACGGGCAACCAAGCTGTGCTGTCGGAGCACCGTTTGCTTACTACTGTGGCTTATCGCCTTAATGGTACGGTAACTTTTGCTTTAGAAGGCTCTATTTTTGTGGCTGGTGCTGCTATCCAATGGTTGCGTGATGGCTTAAAGCTAATCTCATCCGCTAGTGAAACGGAAGAACTAGCAAACGAGGGCGCAGGCAGCCAAGGCGTGTACTTTGTGCCCGCATTTACAGGCCTAGGTGCCCCCTGGTGGGATCCGCATGCCCGTGGCGCCTTGTTAGGCCTAACACGCGACACGGGTATTGCCGAGGTGGTTACCGCAGGGTTGGAATCGGTGTGCTACCAAACCCTTGATTTGCTAGAGGCCATGGTGGGTGATGGTGCCGTGAGGCCAACTATTCTGCGCGTGGACGGTGGCATGGTGGTTAATAATTGGTTGTCGCAACGCCTTGCAGACATTATTGGCGCGCGTGTAGCACGCCCAGAAATAACGGAAACCACCGCATTGGGTGCCGCTTACCTAGCAGGCTTAGCAGCAGGTTGGTATAGCTCACTCGCAGAAATTGCCGAAAAGTGGCGTTGCGAGAAGGAATTTATGCCCGCTATTGCTGAAGTGGAGCGCCGAGCACAGCACGAAGGATGGCGGCAAGCGGTGATGAAAGTAACAAAGGCTTAGTGGTGCCTTAAGAGGTAGGCTTTTGCCCTTGAAGCGGGCAAGGGCCTATCGCCGAGAGCCACCGCGGTGTTAGCGGTAACTCTATTCGGCTATAGAGCAACTACATAAGAAATTCTAACAAGGCTTTTTGTGCATGCAGGCGGTTTTCAGCCTCGTCCCACACCACGGCGCGGGGGTCATCGAGCAGGTCGTGGCTAATCTCTTCTCCGCGGTGTGCTGGCAAGCAATGCATGAAAAGCACTTCCTGATGGGCTTGATCGAGTAGCTCGCGGGTTACTTGATAATCGGCGAAAGCCACTTCGCGCTTGGCTTGCTCTTCTTCTTGGCCCATAGAAGCCCAGACGTCGGTTACCACGAGGTGGGCGCCATCAGCGGCTTTGTATAAGTCGCGCTCAAGGCTTACGTAATCGCTGTATTTCTCTAAAAGTTCGGTGGCAGGATCGTAATTTTTTGGGCCACTTACCACCAACTCAAAATCAAACTGTGCGGCGGCCTCCATGTAGGAGTTGCACATGTTGTTGCCGTCGCCCACCCAAAGCACTTTTTTGCCGCGAATATTACCCCGATGTTCGGTGAAGGTTTGCACGTCGGCAAGTAATTGGCAGGGGTGAAAGTCATCACTCAGCGCATTAATTACAGGCACCTGGGAGTATTCAGCAAAAGTTTCCACTTTACTGTGCTCAAAGGTGCGGATCATCACACCATCCACAATGCGCGAAAGCACACGGGCGGCGTCTTCAATGGGCTCGCCACGGCCAAGCTGGGTGTCGCGGGGTGATAAGAAAATGCTGGCGCCACCAAATTGCGTCATGCCTGCTTCAAAAGAAACGCGGGTGCGGGTGGAGGCCTTTTCAAAAATCATGCCAAGGGTTTTGCCGCGTAAAGGTTCGTGGCGTTGGCCTGCTTTAAGCATGGTTTTTAATTCTATGGCGCGTTGAATAAGGTAGCCTAATTCCTCGCGGCTTAAGCTTTCAAGGGTTAAAAAGTGGCGCACGCTCATGCTGTCTCCAATTCTTGTGCAAAGTTTTCCATGGCGGCGGCTAGGCGCTCCACTAAAACGTCAATATCGCTGTTGGTCATTACCAAGGGGGGCAACAAACGTACTACGTTGCCACCGGTAACATTGATTAAAATTCCTTGCTCGCGGCCGTGGGCCACCATGTTTGCGCAGTCTTGTGTTAGCTCAATGCCCACCATAAAGCCTTTGCCGCGCACTTCTTTGAAGAAGGAAAAGTGGCCGAGTTTGGCTCGTAGTTGTTCTTTTAGATAAGCACCACGCTCTTTTAAGGTGGGTAATACATCATTCACAATGGCTGTTACTGTGGCCACGCCCACAGCGCAGCCTAGCGGGTTGCCGCCATAGGTGCTGCCGTGGTTGCCTGGGCCAAAGAGTTCGGTTGCCTTGCCGGCCACTAAGCAAGCACCAATGGGGAAGCCGTTGCCTAAGCCTTTGGCTGTGGAAATAACGTCAGGTTTTACCTTGTCACCAAGGCAAGCAAAGTAATCGCCTGTGCGGCCATTACCAGTTTGCACTTCGTCGAGCATAAGCAGCAAATCTTGCTCATCACAAATGCTGCGTAGTTCGCTGAGGTAATTTTCCGCGGGCACGTGTACACCACCTTCGCCTTGAATGGGCTCCACGAGTACAGCTACCACATTAGGGTTGGCTGCAACGGCTTGGCGCACTGCGGCAGTATCATTCCAGGGCACGCGCACAAAGCCTTCAACTAAGGGGCCAAAGCCTTCTTGCACGCTTTTGTTGCCTGTGGCACTTAAAGTGGCCAAGGTGCGCCCGTGGAAGGCTTTTTCTAGCACAATCACAGTGGGCACTGTAATGCCTTTTTGGTGGCCATATAAGCGCGCAAGCTTTATCGCTGCTTCGTTGGCTTCGGCACCAGAGTTACAGAAAAACACACGCTCCATGCCGCTCGCTTCACAGAGCAATGCGGCCAAGCGGGCTTGGTGATCGATATGATAGAGGTTGGAGGTATGAATTAAGGTTTTTGCCTGCTCAGTAAGGGCGGCAGTTACCTTTGGGTGGTTGTGGCCAAGGCCGCACACACCAATACCTGAAACGGCATCTAAATAGGGGTTGTCGTTTTCATCGTACAACCAAATGCCGTCACCACGTTTAAAAGTTAAAGGTTGCCTTGCATAAGTAGGCATTAAATACGTATCGTTCATCTCAACCTGAGCGCTGTGTTATTGGAATGGGGGAATGTATAAAACAAAAGCAGCAGCTTAGATGCTGCCGTGCACCAAATCATAGCCCTCCCACTGGTTAGGTGCAATGGCACATCTCTTACTAGCTTGAGCAAAAGCATGGCCCTTAAGCAAGGGTGTTGCTACACTGTGCGCCGTCATCCATTTGATCAGGGTCAATATTCATGAGTGATATTTTAGAAGTGATTCGCCAACAGGTTGAACAAAACTCAGTGGTGCTTTACATGAAAGGTTCGCCGCAGTTTCCCCAATGTGGCTTTTCGGCACGCGCAGTGGAAGTGATGTCGGAAGTGGGCAAGCCTTTTGCTTACGTTAATGTGCTCGATGCACCAGAAATCCGCACTAATTTACCTAAGTACGGTAACTGGCCTACTTTCCCACAGTTATGGGTGAATGGTGAGTTGGTTGGCGGTAGCGATATTCTTATTGAAATGCATGAAAACGGTGAGTTGGCTCAATTGTTGGCCGACATCCCTGAAGCACAGTAAGCGCATTTTACCATGCTAAAAAACGGCGGGCTTAGGCTCGCCGTTTTTTTTTGCCTAATGTTTGCCGAGGCTATGTTAAAAGTGCCGGTAGGTATTATTGGCTAGCATGTGGGCATTGGTGTTAAACAGCAGCCATTTCATATTGGCTGCACCAAATGCCACTGTAGTGAACATATATACATTAATGCCCATGCTTGCTTGGGCTTGGTGGGCACGGATTAAGAACGACACGGGCTGTAGTGCGTTATTGTATTCCACTAATAGCACGTCGTGGCCGAGCCAAGCGTGGCTGCCTCGTATGCCTGCAAACGGTTGTTCTATTCGCTTATTTAGCGCCAAGGTGGCTTGGGGTTTATAGCCTATTACGCTATGGCCGCGGGCTTTGGCTGTTGCCACATAAGCGCGGGCTAAGGCATCGGTTTCAGCGCCATAGCTGTAGGGGTATTCCGCCATAGCGTTGTGAATGTCTGCCATGTTCATTTTGTGCAACAGCTGTTTTTTAAATACCAGTTTCTCGGCGCCGAAATACACTAATTGGTGGCCATCTTCTGCCACCGCGGGCTGAGCGGCCCAGTGCGCCCCCTCGGCGGTAAATTGTACCACGCCATTAACCATATGCTTGTCTGCGCTATTGTTGTAAACGCTAGCACGGCTAAGCTCTGCGCGTTCATTGGCCCTAGCATTAAACTCGGCAAAGCTGCTGTTAAGTGAAGCGCAGCCGCTGAGGAGCAAGAAGGCTAGAATTAAATAAAGAGGAGTGGGTTTCATGGATGGCACCAAGGAATAATAATCGAGCCCAGCAAAGGTGCATAAAGCATGAGTAAAAACAATGGCTAGCGCAAGCCAGCCATTGTTGTGTTACCGCTTGGGTTGTTAGGGTGCTGCAGCATTGGTTGTTGCGGCGCGCTGGGCGGCAATTTCGCGTGCCGTGGCATGCATGTGCAGCTTGGGCTTAATAGTAAGCAACAGGGCAGGCAGCACAGTAAGGTTGCAGAACAAGGCAATTAGCATGGCTGTGCCAGTAAGCAAACCAAAGTAAATGGTGGGGTTGAAGTTAGAGAGCACCAAAATAGAGAAGCCTGCCACTATAGTCATGGAAGTGAAATACATGGCGCGGCCAGTGTTGCGGTGGCAGCGGCGCATGGCGGCAATGGCATTGCCATCGCGTGGTAGTTCTTCAGCAAAGCGGTGCACATAGTGAATGGAATCGTCAACTGCAATGCCCACACTAATGGCAGCCACGGTGATGGTCATTAAATCGAGCGGCAAGCCAATCCAGCCCATGGCACCAAGCACAATAAAGGCACTAGAGATACTAGGTGCTAGAGCAATAAGAGCCACTACAATGCTGCGGAACTGCATTAAGAGCATGAGGAATAATGCTGCAAATACCAAACCAAGGGTTTTAATTTGTGAATCAAACAGGCTTTGCAGCATGTTGTTATACAGCACTAAGGGCCCAGTAAGGGTTACTTGTTCAGGTTCTAAAGCGAATTTTTCGATTAGGTCTTTTTCCAATTGTTGTAAAAACTCGTTGCGCTTTAGGTTGGGGTCGGAATCCACAATGCGCAGGGAAATACGCAACTGGTTACCATCATCAGAAAGGTATGGGCCCACAAGTTGGTTATGCAGGTCGGCGGGGATAAAACTTGCCATCAGCATTAGCTGCAAATAGCTCAGCGGCCCGCCGTTTAATTTAGCTGCGGTTTCATAGGTGGTGGCAAGGCTTAGCACTTTGCCTGTTGCGGGCAGGCTACTAAGCCAGTTTTGTATTTCTGTAAGTTGTTGTAGCCGCTGTGGTGTGTACCAATAGGCATTTTCTAAATCCAATTTTTTTCCAGGTGTGGTGCCGGCATCAATGTCGGCAAAAGGATCATCGAAGGGGTCGTCGGCAGCATTGTCAGTAGCAAAGTCATCAGCAAAGGGGTCGTCGAAATCAGCGGTTGCTGTAGTGTGTTTCTCGGCCCCAACAGGGGCATCAATAATAATATCTAACGGGGTGGTGCCGCCAAGCTTTCTATCCACCAACAACATGCCTTGGTGGATTTCGGTATTTTCCTTAAAGTAATCAATAAAGCGATTTTCTACGGTGAGCATGCGCACACCAAAAAAAGAAACCACTAAAGCTATCGCCATCACTACCAATAAAGGTTTGCGGAAATGCTCTGTGAAGCTTGCGAACCACAGGGTGATTTTTTCTGTGAGCACGTTATCGTTGGGTGCACTTTTGCTGTTAGGCAACAGGGCTAACATGCTGGGAATAAATAAGTAGCAAACTATTAGCGCCAAACTAATGCCAATGGTCATCATCCAACCAAAATCGATCACTGGGCGGATATCGCTTACTACCAACGAAGCAAAGCCCACCATGGTGGTGGTTACCATAAAGAAGGAAGGTTGGATCATGTGGCGCGTGGATTCGCGTATTAACCAACGGGGTTCAGCATCGGGGTATTCCTGCTGAAATTCGCGGTAGCGCGAGATAAGGTAAATAGAAATAGACATGGTGATAATCAGCAACAGCGAGAGATAATTAGAGCTAATTACCGTTACCTTCCAATCGAGCAGTGCCAATATGGCAGTGAGCCACAGGGCCGTAATGGAGCATGCTATAAAAGAAGCTACCACCCAACGTGGTTGGCGGAAAATAATGAACAACACCACAATAATAAACAGCAAAATGCCCACGCCAAAGGTTTGTAGGTCGCTTTTTACGAAGGCGATCATGTCGGTGGCGATCATGGGCACACCGCCGAGGAAGAGGTCGGCCCTATCACTGTGTGCCTTGATGACACTGCGGAAAGCGGCCACGCGCTCGGCGCTGCGCTGTTTTCGTACCTCATTTAGCTCGCTGATGCTGTGGCGCAGCTGGGCCAGCTCTTCTTTTTCTGCACTGCTTAGCGAGCCATCACGCTCTTTTTTGCTTAATTCTGTACGTTGTTCTATTAATTGGCGGTGTTCATCGTCGCGGTCGAAAAGCACCAAAATAGCGGTGGTGCCGCCATCTTTACTGGCTAAAAACTCTTCGTAAATGGGGCTTTCATGAGTAAACTCCTTTTGCGCAAGGGCTAAATCAACATCATCGTCGCGCAGGGTTTTATAGTTTTTTGCCAACTCAGAAAACGTGGTGGGTGGGCTAAACAGTAGCGGCACATCGAGCATGGAGTACACCGAACGCACGCCTTCAATGCGTTGTAAATCCGTATACATTTCATCGATGTGGGTGAGGGTGTCGCGTTGGAACAGCGGCCGGTTTTTTGGTGTATAGGTAATTACCAAAAATTCACTGCCGCCGTATTGTTTAACCACATCGCGGTAGCGCTCTAATGCTTTGTCGTGCTCTAACACAAGGGAATCGGCTGAAGCATCTAGGCGGAAATTGCTTAGTTGCGATACTGCTAGCACAGAAGTGGCGAGCAAGAAGAACAGCCAAAACACGGGGTGCTTTAGCACCAGGTTTTCATAAATGGAAAAAAACTGCCTTTTTTGTTGCATGAAGCACTCCTGTGCATGGGCGCTAACGAATTTTGTAAGCAGTAGAGTGTAACCAATTTCAGCTGAAGAAAAAGCTGCCGGGCCGAAAAAGGAATTTTTTATGCAGCGTTGAACTTTTTTGCAAGGCGGCGTTCTTAGTATGTAGCTCCGATTATTCAAGATTATTCTAGTAGTAGAGTTAAAACTCCTTTTATGCACCGCCTCCCCAGCGGTGCTTTTTTTTGCCCACAGTTTGTGGCATTTCTCTTAATTTTTTCTAGGTTGCTTTGCATGCCTTGCAGCGATTAATTTAGGGCTGGTTTGGTGGTGGAAACACTTGGCAGCAATGCGTTGCTTATCTCGTTCACTTACATTGGGGGCGGCGTTTTGAAGGCGTAAAAATAGCATTGTAAACCATCGGTGGTTCACCTAAAGGCCTTGTTGGTTCGGTATAAGGCTTTTCTTTTAAAAGCATAGGTTTTGCTGCTTTGTGTGTCGTTGCCCTGTGAAGGTTAGGCAAATCAAAGCCTTGGGGCCAACACCTCTTGCGCTTGGGTTATCGCCGATAATGCTTCATTCACGGCAAACACGCGCCCGCGCACGCCGGTAATGCCGAAAGAGACGAGGCGTTCGCTGTGCATGGTTAAATAGGCTTGGGCGCTGGCTTCATCGGTAAACAAATAAATGCCGCCGGCGTGTTGTTCGCTTTCGTTTTCTGTCCATATTTTCCATAAAAAACTGGGCTCATTACAAATAGACTGCGCAAGCTCGTCCATGGCTTGTGCCATATCGTTGCCAAAGGGGCCAGGGTAGGGAAAATCAACTTGCAATAGAACGGTCATAAACGATGCCTGTGTATAGTAGGGAATGAGCTGCACCTATTAAACCAAGCTAATGGTGAGAATTCAAAATGCATCCATTAGGGCAGCATGTGCTGCCCTAATGGGACGATGGATTATTCCAACGTGGTTAATTCGCCTGCCGCAGTGAGTTCTGCTAAGGCAAATTTTTGCACTTTACCTGAAGCGGTGAGCGGGAAGGCCTCGCAAAGGTAGTATTTGCTTGGCGCTTTATGGGCTGCTAGGTGCTCTTTGCTAAAAGCTATCAAGGCGTCGCAGGTGGGGGCTGTAACGCCGTTGCGCACGATAACGGCAGCAACCACCACTTCACCCCAGTAGTTGTCGGGTTCACCAAACACGCACACATCTTGAATGGCTTCATGTTTAATTAACACCGATTCAATTTCTGCGGGGAAAATGTTTTCGCCGCCACGGATGATCATGTCTTTCAAGCGGCCAGTGATTTTAATGTAACCTCTTTCATCCATGGTGCCCACGTCGCCGGTGCGTAGCCAGCCATCGGGCAGCAGGGTTTCGGCGGTGTCCTCTGGGCGTTTATAGTATTTCAGCATGGTCTGGTAGCCACGCACCTGAATTTCACCTTCATGGCCAATGGCTGCTACCTCGTTGTTGTCCACATCCATAATCCTCACTTCCACGTTCCACAGCGGGCGGCCTGCCGTGTTGGCCTTGTCATCGTCGCTGTCATCGGGGGAGGTTTGGCACACAATCGGGCTCAGCTCGGTTTGCCCGTAAACGGTCACCACATCGCAACCTAATTCTTCACGTACACGCACGGTAAGGTGCGCAGGCACAGAAGAACCGCCCGAAATGGCGAGTTTGAGGCTGGAAACATCGGCTTGTAGGGTTTGCTGTGCGGCGAGCATAGCCAACAGCATAGTGGGCACGGCGCCAATGGCGGTGCCTCTTTCTTTGGCGATGGTGGTTAAAATAAGCTCTGGATCAAACACGCTGGGTAATACGAGTGTGGAAAGTTTGCCCACGCAGCCCAGCACGCAAATAACCGAGCCCGCAGTGTGGAACAGAGGCATGGGGCATAGCACTATCTCACGGTCGAAGTTAGAGCGCTCTGCTGTGTAAAGGCCATTGGTAACTAGGCCCATGTGGTGTAGTAAAGCGCCTTTGGGGGTGCCTGTGGTGCCCGAGGTGTATTGAATTTGTGCCGACGAATATGGATCTACTTTGGGCAACTCTTTGTCTTTGCTTACTTGGCGTATGGTGTTTAGCCAGCCCGTAAATGAGACTTTTTTAATATCTAGGTTAATTTCGTTTGCCATGGCAACCATGTTTGAGCCGCGGTATTCATCAATAAAAAACAGCCCCACGCTGTCGGAAGAGGTGAGCACGTATTCAAGCTCTTTGGTGCGGAAAGCGGGGTTGGCGGTAATCAGCGTCATGCCAGCCAGTGCACAGCCGTATTGCATGATGATCCATTCGGGCACGTTAGGGGCCCATACACAAATGTGGGCATTAGCAGGGAATTCGTTGAGCAACCAATGGGCGCATAGTTCTGCATCGTCGAGCAGTTCTTGGTAGGTCCAACGCCGGCTGGTGCTGCTTGCACCAGTGAGCGAAGGCCAGCTAGGGGGGTTGGCTTCCACAAGTGCCTCGCGTGCACCTTCAAGCTTGGCAGCTCTTCTTAATGCGTCGCCCGCGGTCATTTCTAGGGTGGGAATGTTGTTGTTGCTAGGCCTGTAAGAGTTGGCCAGCGTTGTGTTGTTATTATTATGCATGGAACTTTATCCTATTAAGAGTCAGTTAATATTATTTTTATCACTTCTATCCATTGGCGAATAAGTTGTTGGGTGTTACTTGGGTTTTTACGCAGCACGCTAGAAATAGCTAGGCCACGCAAAAACTCTATTGTGGTATCTACTACCAATTGATATTGGGGGTGCTCTTTAAAGGAAGCAAACACCATATCTACCACACGAGATCTATCACTGAATGCATTTTTCTCTGCTGAAATTAAGGCCTCCCGTAAATCGTTGTTGGTTCTGGAAACGATCCATAGCTCCATTTCTGCTAAAAAACTCTTTTCTGTGGCCACAATAGAAAGCGTAGTAATGGCACGTTGAATAGGGTCTGTTTTATTGGCTTGGCGCTGATGATTAGCTAATACCGCAGCTTCATTTTGCTTTACTATTTCAGCAACCGCAGCTGCTATCAATTCGGCATGTGTATGGAAATGATGCAGTAAAGCGCCACGGCTAACATCTGCTCGCTTTTGCACTTCAAGCGTGGTGGTGCGTGCTACGCCTAAGTCAATAAGGCTTTCCACGGCTGCATCCAAAATACGCTGCTTAGTAAGCTCTTTTTGTTGTTGGCGAGTGATGTTGCTGGGCAATGTGCTATTCCTTGGTTTTATTTCACAGTCACGGTTGACTGTATTTAATTTAGCCTCTACAGTCAATGATGACTGTGAAAAAGGAGAATAACAATGCCCAGTTATACAACGTTGAGAATAGACCAAGATAAGAACAATCCAAGAATTGCCCGTTTGCTGCTTAACCGGCCCGAACGTTTCAATGCCATTAACGACGCCACCGCCGGCGAAATTCGCCAAGCGGTGGAGTGGGCGGAAAGCAACCCCGAAGTGCACGTGATAGTGGTGGAGGGTGCAGGCCCTGGTTTTTGCGGCGGCTACGATCTAGCTGATTACGCAGAGCAAGACATTGAGCACCCATGCCAACAAGAAAAGTATCCGTGGGATCCCATGGAGGATTTCGCCGCGATGAAACGCTTCACCGAAAATTTTATGAGCCTATGGCGTTGCACTAAACCCACCATTGCAAAAGTGCATGGCGCTGCAGTGGCTGGTGGTAGTGACATCGCCTTATGTTGTGATTTATTGGTAATGGCTGATGATGCAAAAATTGGTTATATGCCTACGCGAGTATGGGGTTGCCCCACCACGGCCATGTGGACCTTGCGTATTGGTGCCATGCGCGCGAAGCAAATGATGTTCACCGGTAATACAATTAACGGTAAAAAAGCCGAAGAGTGGGGCCTTGCTACGTTATCTGTGGATGAAGCAGAGCTTGAGAAAGAAACGTTCGCTTTGGCTGAGCGTATCGCTGGTGTGCCAAAAAGCCACCTTGCCATGCATAAATTAGTGGTGAACCAATACATGTCTATTGCGGGCATTGAACAAGGGCAAACCTTGGCCACGGTGTTTGATGGCATTACTCGGCATAACCCTGAAGGCCTTTGGTTTAGGCGCTATGCGCAAACAGCAGGGTTTAAAGCGGCGGTAGAGTGGCGTGATAGTGGTAAGCCAATCCCGCAGGGTGATGAGGCCAGAGAGCTGATTGCGGCAATGGAGAAAGAAAAGAATAAATAGTGCTTGTGGCGCCGTGTTGGGGCGTGAATAATCGCCCTAACACTCACTATTCCTTGTTTTTATGCATAGATTCCTACGCGTTTTACTCTTTGTTCTGGTGGCCTACCTAGCTTGGGCGCAGTGGCAGCAGCGCGCTGTGCCAGTGCGCACGGCTGAGCCCATTGCTCCTATGCAGCCTGTGCAGCAAAACTTGGCCGCCGCTGAGGCGCTAGTATTCAGCAAAAAAGGCTACACCCTTACGGCGCAAGCCAGTTACTCCCTTGAAGCGCGTTTGTTGCGCCGTAAAAATTACACCTTTGGCCGCGAGGCTGATTTATCACCTGTGGATTTTGTCTTAGGTTGGGGCCCCATGTCGGCGAATAATTTGCTTGAGCAGCTGCGCATTCGCCAAAGCGGGCGCTTTTATTATTTGCGTTGGCAAAGCCCTGCCGTGCATAACAGCACGGTAATGCATAATTCAGCTAATACACACATTATTCCTGCTAACAGCACGGTGGCGAAACGTGTAAAAGCCATGCGCCCAGGGCAGGTGGTGCGGTTGGAAGGTTATTTAGTTAATGTGCTGGCCGCAGATAATTGGTATTGGCACACCTCACTTAGCCGTACGGATACCGGTGCGGGCGCTTGCGAGCTGTTTTGGGTGGAGAATGCCGAGGTGCTGCGCTAACTAGTATAAATCGCGGCGATAACGGCCATCAGCAATCAGCGCATTTACCGTGTCTGTGCCGGCAATGTCGATTAGCGTTTGGTGTACCCCTTCGCCCATGCCTTCTTGGCTGCCGCACACATAAACGGCAGCGCCTTTTTCTAACCAAGCAAGCACACGCTCACTTTCTTGTTTTAAGCGTTCTTGCACCCATGCGGGCTGCGCTTCGCAGCGTGAAAATGCACGGCTAATGTGGTGCCCGGGCGCTGTGGTTAACAGCTGGTTAAGAAAATTATCTTTGCGGCAGCAACGCTCACCAAACAGTAGCCAGGTGCTGCTTGCCGCTTGTTGGGTGCGCCATTGCCAATGCCCGCGCAGGCCGGCAATGCCCGAGCCGCTGCCAATAAGTATCTGTGCTTGCTCAACAGGCACGGGATGGAAGGCATGGTTGGTGCGCACAGCCAAAGGTAGTGTGGCACCAATGGGCAAGGTGTGGGTAAGCCAACCAGAGCCTAAGCCTAGTTCGCCATCGGGTTTGTGCAGCTGGCGCACTACTAGTTCTAAAAAACCATGGCCGGCGCTGTTAGCAATAGAATATTCGCGCCTTAGTTGGGTGTTGCGGTTAAAGGGCACTTGCACCACGGCGATGTCGCCCACTTGCCAGGTAAGTGCTGTGGGGGTGGTAATGCGCAATAAAAATAGCGGCTCGCCGGGGCTGCCTGGGTTTAAGTGTTCGCGCGCAATGAGCGTGCCAGCCTGCCAGTGGGTGGCTTGGCTGTGCAAGGTAATGCCTTGCGCGGCAAAATGTTCGCGCCAAGCGGTGGGGTATTCGCCATTAAAATCGTCCACCGTTTATGCGGGGAATAATGGCTGGGCTTGGCACCGTTCAAGCCATTGCTGCAGGGCAAGGCCGAAGGCGCAAAAACGAGTGTAGCGGCGGTTGCCTAAAGCTAGCACGCCTACTTTTAGGTGGCGTAGGTTTGGCGTTTGGTTAAACCAAGTTACCGCAAACTGGCGGCCATTATCTGGGGCTTCGGCAGCACCTTGGGTGCTAACTACAAATAAAATTTCATCAGCGTTTTGCAGCAACGGTGCACTAAGTGCGTTGAGTTCTATCAGTTGCACCTGCTGGTTGGCTTCGCTTAATGCACGCTGCAGGTGGGTGGCAATGTTGTTGGCCGTGCCCGTTTGGCTGGCGTACGCTACCAGCAAACGGTGCTGTTTGCGTTGTTGGTTGCTGCGGGCCAAATAAATGAGGGCGCCAAGGGCGGCGAGTAAAACGAGTACAAAGGCTAAGTGAAGGGGCATGGGTGTGTTGCTCGTGCTTGTGTTTGGCCCCCGCCACAGCGCTGCAGCGGGGGCGGAGGGGTTAGAAATCGTAACTCACGGATAACCAGTAACGGCGGCCTTCGTCCAAGGTGCCTGTGGTGCTACGGCCAAACACGGCATAATCCGACGAGGTGGCCAAGTTGCCTTTGCTATCTGTGTAGGTTTTCGCACGCATAAAGTTTTTATCAAGCAGGTTATATACAGCTGCAGAAATGCGTACGTTGTTGGCGGCTTGGTATGTGCCACCTAAGTGGAATAACTCA
>Ga0079226_10000328_pt1 | contig 32448 bp, 37 predicted proteins | sample Poulit2014_FD_76345 | JGI IMG/M metagenome (GOLD analysis project Ga0079226, IMG submission 76345) | Agricultural soil microbial communities from Georgia to study Nitrogen management - Poultry litter 2014 | ecosystem: Environmental > Terrestrial > Soil > Agricultural land | place: USA: Georgia...
AAAAATATATCCACCAAACTAGTAGTGGTTTCACGGCAGGTTTCCACCACATCAAGCAACTGCGCGGAGTGGTCATAGCAATCGCGCAAGTAAAGGTGGGTGTTTTCTTGGATAAACACCGATTCACTGCGCAGTAAATGGCTAACCATATCTCGTTGCGGCCAAATAATGCGGCGCAGCATCAGCAACTCACGTTTCAGTTCATGAATAGTTTTAATGCTAATCCCTTCGCTTAGCTCTAATGCTGATGTTTCGAGATCTTCAATGCGCTCTACATAGTGCTCTAACAGTGGGAAATAAGTATCGATCACCACATCGAGCAACGCATAAGCGAGATAATCGGGCCCACGGGTATACAGCTTACCTTTCTGCTGCAGTAAGCGTTCACGCACAGGGGCAAGAATGTCTTCCGCTTCTTCTTCAAAGGTCAGTAAAAAATCTTTGCCTACGCACAATGCCAATTGCCTTGTGAGCAAGCCACCCCCTAACTCCGCGTGGCGGATTGCTTGCGCATCGTTGCCACGTTCCTCACGTACAGGCACGCGAATAACAATAAAGAGATACTCTTCATACTCTTCAGCTTTTGGCCGCTGCCCTGTATTGGCAATATCTTCTAGCACCAGAGGGTGCAAGTGAAAGTTTTTGCCCACAGCGCGCAACATGTCGGCATCGCCAAGCCCAGATACATTAAACCAAGTGAAATCGTGCTCACTAGGCGTTTCAGGTTTTTCATGTAAAGCCTGAAAATAAGTTCTGCTAACACTGCCCTTAGTAGCATTTGGGCCAAAAGTAATAACATCTAGCTTAGGTTGCTTTGCGTGCGCTTGAACAGTGATCGTACCTGGCATTTCGCCAGGGCGTGAGCGGCGATGGTAGCGGCCAAATAATTTCATGCCTTTGCCTTTTCAACAACAAATCTACGTTACAACGAATGTAAAGGATGCGCCCTGCTATTACTAGAAAACAAACAAAAAGAGCCAGGTTTCACCTAGCTCTCGCCTCTAACGGTATGGCCGTTCACCCACTAAAAGAAGGCGAACAGGCGGCACTTATTCGTTTTTGCAGGTATTCACACCTAAAGCTGAGTAAGCAGGGCAGGTTTTAGTGGCCCCGGTGATAATTAATACTATGCCTAGCCAGCCCCACCAACCAATAACACCCGTAATGGCTAGCAATACCAACACAACGCCTACAGTGAGCCTAATAATGCGGTCCAGTTGGCCTACATTCTTATTCATGTTTCACCTCTTTTATTGTTTGTGCTCTTCCACTATATAAGAGAAACAGAATATTTGTTGATAAATAAACGCTGCGCCTCCTTCAACGCTACATCGTACTACGCAACACAAAGCGCTATACTCTCTGTTCAATTTCTTTATCCAGTGGAGCGTTTATGCCTTGGCGTTTATTCGTAGCTGTTTTTTGTAGTGCAATGCTGCTTGCAGCCTGTGGCCAAAAAGGGGACCTGTATTTCCCACCAGAAACACTAGCCCTGCACGAGCACCAAGCCTCCAACCACCTTTAATAATTGGATAACTACATGTCTCAGTTTACTTATCAAAACCAACAGCTTTTTGCTGAAAATGTTGCCGTAAAAGACCTCGCCGCACGTTTTGGCACCCCTTTATACGTGTACTCACGCAAGGCGCTCGAAACCCAATACTTGGCTTACCACGAAGCCTTTGGCGAGCACCCGCATCAGGTATTTTATGCCGTAAAATCCAACTCCAACCTCGGCGTGCTTAGCGTGCTAGCTCAATTGGGTGCTGGCTTTGACATTGTGTCGGGTGGTGAGCTTGAGCGCGTTATTCGTGCGGGCGGCGATGCTAGCAAAGTGGTTTTTTCTGGCGTGGGCAAAACAGCTGCAGAGATGGAGCAAGCCTTACACGCCGGCATCCACTGCTTTAATGTGGAGTCGCGCAGTGAACTCTTACTATTAAGCCAAGTAGCCGCAAGCACGGGCCATGTGGCGCGTATTTCCATCCGCGTAAACCCAGATGTGGATGCGCGCACCCATCCTTATATTTCCACTGGCTTGAAAGAAAACAAATTTGGGGTGGATATCACCACTGCACCGGCGCTGTACCAAGAAGCAACCACCCTGCCGAACATTAAAATTATTGGTGTTGACTGCCACATTGGTAGCCAGCTTACCGAACTAGGCCCTTTTGAAGATGCACTGCAACGTGTGTTAGCTCTCATGGGCGAGCTGCAAGAACTAGGGATCGAATTCGAGCACCTCAACCTAGGCGGCGGCTTGGGCGTTCGTTACCGTGACGAAACGCCGCCCACCCCACAAGAATACGTGGCGCGGTTATTACAACATTTGCCTAAGGGCTTGCCACTACACATCGAACCTGGGCGCTCTATTTCAGCCAATGCCGGTATTTTTGTAACAGAGGTACTCTTCACTAAACCCACTGACGAGCGCAACTTTGCCGTGGTAGACGGCGCGATGAACGACCTCATCCGCCCTAGCCTTTACTCTGCTTGGCAAAACATTATCCCGGTTGAGCAACGCACAGACGTGGAAACCCTCACTTGGGATGTAGTAGGCCCCGTATGCGAAACAGGTGACTTTTTAGGTAAAGACAGAGACATAGCCTTAGCAGAAGGCGATTTACTCGCTGTATGCTCGGCTGGAGCCTATGGCTTTTCCATGGCTAGCAACTACAACACACGTAACCGCGCAGCAGAAGTGATTGTGGATGAAGAACGTACTTACTTAGTGCGCCAGCGCGAAACTTATGACGACCAACTACGTTTAGAAAGCAGCTTACTCTAGTGTTGCCATACAAAAACGGCGCCTTCTGGCGCCGTTTTTCATTTACCTGCTATACAGGTTCTTGCAACAATTCAGGGCTATCCAGCAGCTCCGCTAAACGTTGCAACCCTATCTCACGCAAGTGGGAAGCATCCACTTGGGAAGGGTGGAAACCTGGCTTGTAATACGACAAGTAACGTGGCACCAAACGCCTTAACCATCCCTCTTTACGGCCGAACATCCACTTCCAACCATCACGCACAGAGCGCCAGTCTGTTTTATCTTTAAGCGGGCGTCGAAGCTGCCAATAATGCAGCGACGTAAAGAAAAAGAATTCCAACGTAGTGGCGAACATTTCGCTAGAGCGAATCCAGTAGCTACCTACTTGCTCTTCAAACACATCGAAAGCCACCGACTTATGCTCACTTTCTTCCACTGCATGCCACACCCACAAAGGCAGCAAACGTTCATCCATGCCTTCTAACATTTCTGGGTGTTCTAACACAGTTTCAGCCAACAAAGCGGTAAAGTGTTCCAACGCGCATGTTTTTGCTAATTGCCGCTCTGGCGACATCACTTTACCCTGCCACTTCAACCCTTCACGCACATAGTTTTCTACTGCAGTAGTGGGCATGCCATGCACTTCCATGGCTTTGTTAAAGTTTTCGTGTTCATTACCGTGATGCGCTTCTTGGCCAATAAAGCCTTTAACTTCTTCTTTTAGTTTTTCGCTTTTCAAGAAGGGCTGAAAATAGCGCACGGAACGTACAAAAAATCGTTCTCCTTCGGGGAAGGAGCAAGACAATGCTGTTAACAACACACTTTTAAATTGATCATTCGCAAACCAATATTTTGGAATGCCCCCTTTCACATCGAAATCGAAATCCATCCTGCGTGGTTGAATATCGCTTTTATTACTTTTTCTTGGTGTTAAATTTGCACGTGCTTTCATAACAAGTCCTCCCTTGTTCACTGTGAGGATAGCAGCTATAAAGTAAGTGCAAATGCATAAAAAAACGTCTTTTGTGGCGTTACGGCCTAGTACGTGTAAAGCTCAGTAACCCAAAGAAAGACTGTGCTAGACTGTATTCAACCCCGCGCAAGGGCTTTTTCTTAATAATAAATAGGTAGATGCAATGACCGATCAGCTCAACATAACCAAAGAGCAATTTCTTCAATGGTTAGCGGAACATCCCGAAGTGGCGCAAGAAGAAGCTTTTCTCAGCCTCTTGCAACTCACCGATAATCGCCGTGGTGTCGCATCACTCTTAAACTATCAAAACGAGCTACTCCGAGCAGAAAATAGCGAGCTCGTATACCAACTCAATGAATTGGTATTAGTGGCACAAGAAAACGACCACCTGTTTAATAAAACCCGCGCCCTTATTTTAGACCTCATTCGTGCCACCAGCGTGGAACAACTTACCAGTGCAGTACAACAGCACTTCAAACAAGAGTTTGGCGCCTGCGCCGTAGAATTACTGCTTTATGCACCCGAAGAAAGCCTACCTCAAGGCTCTTTCCGATGTGTTGAGCCCGCAACGATGAATGCCGACATCCAAGCCATGCTAGCGAAGAAAAGCATTACCTGCGGCACCTTCCGCTCTCACGAAATGGAAGAATTATTCGGCGAAGAAAGCATAGGCTCTGCAGCTTTAATACAACTCAATGCTGAACAGCAGCCTCTAGGCATTTTAGCCATAGGCAGCGAGGACCCTTTGCACTTTCACAAAGCCCTCGACACGCTGTTTATTGAACACGTGGGCGCAGCCCTAAGCTTACGCTTGGCACAACTGATGCCCGCCACCACTGAACTGCCTCATCCCGCAAAACAGGTCGCTCAGTGACCACGTCTCTCAGCCGCACGGTGGAACAATTCATTGTCTATAGCCAACAGGTGCGCCGTCTTTCCGAGCATACGCTAAGTAGCTATCAACGCGACCTCACCAGCTGCGCAGAATGGCTCGCGCAGCAAGCGGTGCACCAGTGGCCAGAAGTAAAAAAGCACCACATACGCCAATACAGCGCCTTTTTATTCCGCCGTGGGCTGAGCAGTAGCAGCATCCAACGGCAACTCTCTAGCATTCGTAGTTTATTTCGTTACTTAGTGCACGAAGGCCATTGTTACGACAACCCTGCAGACGGCGTCAGCGCCCCTAAAAAACCCCAGCGTTTACCCCGCATTCTTGATGCAGAAACACTGAATGAGGCCTTGAACCGCGGCGCCCAAGAACACGACGACCCCTTGAAAATCCGCGACCAAGCCATCATAGAGTTGCTGTATTCCAGTGGTTTACGCTTAAGCGAAGTGGTGAACCTTGATATTAGCGCCCTAGATCGTCGCGAAGGCGTGGTACGCGTTACGGGTAAAGGTAATAAAACTCGCGTAGTGCCTGTGGGCAGCGCAGCACTAGAAGCCATTCGGCTGTGGCTACGTGTGCGCAGCCAGCTCACTAGCGACGAAGCCGAAAACGCTTTATTTCTAAACCACAGAGGGCAACGATTGGGCCCGCGCGGATTACAAAAGCGGTTGAAAGAATATGGAGTGGAGCAAGGCTTGCAGCAATCGTTACATCCACACATGCTACGCCACTCCTTTGCTAGCCATTTGCTAGAATCCAGTGGCGACATGCGTGCCCTGCAAGAATTGCTCGGCCACGCAGACCTTGCCACCACGCAAATATATACCCACTTAGATTTTCAATATTTAGCAAAAGCTTACGACACAGCCCATCCACGGGCGAAAAAAGACCATGCCAACAAAGACAACTCTGATTAGTTTTGATTTAGATAACACACTCTGGCCCACTCGCACGGTGCTTGGCCGCGCAGAGCAACAATTGCGCCGCTGGCTCCATGAGCACCATGCCGACGCGGCCAATAGCAGCCTCGCCAAAGAAAGCTTTTGGCAACTACGCCAACGCATAGCCGAGGAACAACCAGAGATACGTCACAAGCCCACTCTGCTGCGCATGGAAGTACTCTTACAAGGTTTTTTGCTTTCTGGCTACGCAGAAGCACAGGCCCGCCAAGCCGCACAACAAGCGTTTGATACCTTTATTACGGCACGTAACCAAATCACATTTTTTCCACAAGCCATAGAAATACTACGCCACCTTGCCGAACACTACCGCTTGGTGGCCATCACAAATGGCAATGCTAATTTGCAACGCATCGGTATAATGCCGTTTTTTGCGGCGCAATATACAGCCGAAGAAGTGGGCTATGCAAAACCGGCACCACAGATTTTTGAACACATGTTAAAAGACCAAAACATAGCGCCAGAGCAGTGCTTACACGTGGGAGATCACCCCGTGGAAGATATCGATGCAGCGCGCCAATGCGGTTTACAAACCATGTGGGCCAACCTAACCAATGCACAGTGGCCCACACAGCTTGCTGAACCTCAGCATATTGTCACTTCACTGAGTGCTATCCCACACACTTTGAACCAACATCGAAAGTAACGTTATGACTACTCAAGCACAACAACTGCACGCCCTTTTGCAGCGCTTACAGAGCGCTATGCAAGAGTGTGATTTATGGGCAACTAAGCCACCCGCACCCGAAGCCTTCATGAGCACAGAGCCCTTTTGCGTCGACACCATGGGGTTTTCTGAATGGTTGCAATGGGTGTTTATTGGCCGTTTACACGCGCTTATAGAAGCGAATAGCGCCCTGCCGAGCGGCAGCAGCGTGGCAGCCCTTGCTGAAGAATTATGGAAAGAGCAACCACGCGAAACCCGCTTGCTTGTTCCCGTACTTGAACAGATTGATGCCTGCCTTAATGGGCAATAAGGGAAAATAATGATTTTAGAACGTTTACAAGAAGTTTTTCGTTTCTGGCGCTTCGGCTTTGTTCCCTTAATGCTAGTGGTGCTACCGTTTTCTTTTTTCGGCTTTGCCATCCAGCTAGGCTCCGGTAGCCCCCTTACCATCGAGGGAGACGTCGCACACGTTAACTGGGCCACACTGGCCATACTAGCGTTGCTTTACCCCATTGCCACAGGCACGCTCATTGCCCAAATGGCCGCCATTGCGAATGGCCAAGCCGCCTCGTTCTTTGCCTGCTTAAACAAAAGCCTTCAGCACAGTTTATTCCTGCTTCTTACCTACATGCTGCTAGGAGTAGGCGTGTACATGGGCTTAATGCTATTGGTGTTGCCTGGCCTGTGGATCTACGCACGTTTTTCTCAAGCGCCTTTTATCGTACTCCTTGAAAACAACTCGCCCATAGATGCCTTAAACGCCTCTTTCCAGCGTACGAAAACACAGCAACTGCCTATTATGTTTTCCGCCGTGGTGGTCGGCTCTATCATCTTGTTGGTAACAGTGCTATCAGCCACTTTATTAGGTGAGACCCTCGGTGCGGAAAATAAGAGCGCAGACATCATCCACATTCTCATCACCGCCCCCGCGGGCATTTTGCTCGATATCCTTATCTTTCGCTTTTACAGCTTAACGAAACCTGTGGCCAGCTAAATGGCCACAGGGGCTTTAATATGCGCCTGCGGTTCATAATTGAGTATCTCAATATCCTCGTAGGTGAACGCAAACAAATCTTTCACATCAGGGTTCAAACGTAGCTGCGGCAGCGCGCTAGGCGTACGTTGTAGCTGCTCATCGGCCTGTTCTAAATGGTTTGAATACAAGTGAGCATCACCCAAGGTGTGCACGAAGTCACCAGGCTCTAAACCACACACCTGCGCCATCATCATGGTGAGCAAACTGTACGAAGCTATATTAAAAGGTACGCCTAAGAAAATATCGCCACTGCGCTGATAAAGCTGGCAGGAAAGCTTGCCATCCGCCACGTAAAACTGAAACAAGCAATGGCACGGTGGCAAGGCCTGGCGGCCTAAAGCCGCATTTTCTTTTGGGCTAACACTAGTATCAGGCAGCACAGAGGGGTTCCAAGCGGTAACTATCAAACGACGGGAATCAGGTTGCTGCTTTATATCGTTCAACACGTTGGTAATTTGATCGATCACTTCACCATCCTGCCCCGGCCAACTGCGCCACTGCTGCCCATAAACAGGCCCTAGCTCACCCTCTTCTGTGGCCCATTCATCCCAAATAGACACTCCGTTTTCTTTGAGGTACTTAATGTTTGTTTCACCACGTAGGAACCACAATAATTCGTACACAATAGAGCGAATGTGTAATTTTTTAGTGGTTAATAAAGGGAAACCTTCGCTTAAGTTAAAGCGCATTTGATGGCCAAAAATAGCACGCGTGCCTGTTCCGGTGCGGTCGCTTTTTTCAACCCCTTGTTCACGCACGGTGCGTAATAAATCTAAATACTGCTGCATTATTTTTTCCCTTCAAGCAAAACGGGGTGGCTTTTATAGCCCCACACCATTAAACCAACGCCCACTAATACCAACGGCACACTGAGCAATTGCCCCATGGTTAACCAATCAAAGGCGATATAACCCAAGTGCGCATCTGGCTCACGGAAAAACTCCACTACAAAGCGGCTAACACCATAACCTACGCCAAACAGCCCTGTTACAGCCCCCATGGGCCTTGGCTTGCGCGAAAACAACCAAAGCACTACAAACAGTATTAACCCCTCCCCCAATGCTTGGTATAGCTGTGAAGGATGTCGTGTTATTTGTAGTGGGTCGTAAGGGAAAACCATGGCCCAAGGCACATCGGTGGCCCGCCCCCACAATTCTCCATTAATAAAGTTACCAATACGCCCCGCACCTAACCCGATGGGAACCATAGGCACACCAAAATCCATCGCCTGTAAAAACCGCTTGTTGTTTCTGCGTGCAAAAAGCGCAATGGCTAAAAGCACTCCTAATGCGCCCCCATGAAACGACATGCCGCCTTTTTGTAGCATCAAAATATTCCACGGTGCTGCAATGAAATTGGAGAAATCGTAGAACAAGGCATAACCAATACGGCCTCCAGCGATAACCCCTATGGCGCCATAAAAAATGAGATCGCTCACTTGTTGCGGCGTCCAACCACTGTTTGGCTGCTGTGCACGGCGGTGGCACAACCACCACGCAGCCGAAAAGCCCAACAAATACATCAACCCATACCAGTGTATTTGTAGAGGCCCTAACGATATTGCTACAGGATCAATCTGCGGATACGTGATCATTCAGTTCTCTTTTTAATGAATAATTAAATTAGCCTAGCAGCATACGCAGGCCAACAAGGCCTAACAGTAAACCAAACAGGCGCTTTAAGACACGCCCTGGCAAACGATGTGCCACGCTCACCCCCACTCGCGTCATAGGATAGCTAGTGAGAATAATGGCCGCCGCCGCAGGCCAATACACATAGCCTATACTGTGTGGAGGCAATTCAGGGTGCCCCCAACCGGCGAAGATAAAACCAACGGTGCCAGTAAGTGCAATGGCAAGCCCACAAGCTGAAGAAACAGCCGCAGCCTGCTGCATACGCACACCAAACCCGTTTAATAAGGGCACCGTAATGGTGCCACCACCAATGCCAAAGAAACTAGAAAACACGCCAATTCCGCCACCAAACCCTGTAAGCACAAGGGAAGACGGCACTTTTTCTGGCTTTTCTATTTCTATATTTTTGCGGCCGCTCCAAAACATTTGTGCCGACAAGAACAGCATGAACACACCAAAGGCTGCCACTAAAATATAGCCCGGAATGGCGGCAGCAATGAAAGCGCCTAAAAAAGCACCCACCCCCACTGCCGGCGCCATGGCTTTCACAATGGGCCACCGCAAGCTGCCTCGCCTTGCATGCGCACGTAAAGCACCAACAGATGTCAAAATAATCGCAGCTAAAGAAGTGGCCAGCGTCATTTGCATACTAAAATCAGCGCTAAACCCAGCATGGGTAAACATCATCAGCAAACCAGGCACAATCACTGAGCCGCCCCCAATGCCTAGCGCACCACTGAGCAACCCCATGAGGGCACCCAATAAGAGATATAAAAGAAACCATTCCAATAACACGTAAACGCTCGCTGAAAGAAAATGTGGGTTTAAACAGGCAAGAATGTAAAGATGTAAACGATGATAACGAATCCACCTTTTTCTCACAAAGTTCTTTTCCATTCACCGCCCACCAAACAAGCAATCAGGGCATAATTCTTATATAGTTTATCGTTATAACTTGTCGTTCCATCACACTTTTAATGCCGGACGTTTTTTATGTGCACCATTTTATTTGCTTGGCAGCAAAGCCCTGAGCAACCTTTGTTAGTGACCGCTAACCGTGACGAATTTCACCAACGCCCCACCGCGCATGCCGCTTGGCGTAACGGTGTTTTTTCAGGTATCGATTTATTAGCGGGGGGCACTTGGCTAGGGCTCCATGAAAATGGGCGTTTTGCCGCGGTTACCAACTTCCGCGAATTTCCCTTGCAACACCAAGCCAAAAGCCGTGGTGCTTTGCCTAGCGACTTTCTCCAAGGCACACAAACACCAGCAGAATACTGCGCCAGCATTGCTGCGGTTCAAGAAGAATATGGGCCTTTCAATTTAATGGTTTGCGATGGTGAAAGCTTGTGGTACATGAGCAACCGTGGCGTGGCGCCCTGCGCGCTTGAACCCGGCATTTATGGCATGAGCAACGGGCTATTAAACGATCCTTGGCCTAAAGTTGTGCGTGGCCGTGAAGCTTTAGCTAACCACCTACAAGCGTCTGATAATGCCTTGCTAGAACTGTTACGCGACACACATCAACCCGCTGATGAAGAGTTGCCGGATACGGGTGTTGGAGTGGAATTTGAACGACGCGTGGCACCGCTATTTATTCGCTCAAAGGAATACGGTACGCGTTGTAGCAGTATTGTGCGCCTCAACAACAAGGGCGAATGGACGATGGTGGAACAAAACTGGGACCCAGAAGGTAACCCCGCTGGGCCCATGCATACCAGTTATTCTTAGCGCTTCAGCATTACTTGGCCGAAGTGCTCGAGGAACCCCGCGAGTGCTTCTTCATTAAGCTCGCCCATCACTCGCCCAGTTACTGTTTGGATTGCTTTGCGGCTGCCTTCCACGCCCACATTGAGCGCTTTTTGCGTCACAAAGCCCATCTTCACTTCTTGGGTGGGCCTTAAAAAGAAATTATTCAAAATCTCCTCAGTTAACTGATCCATCGCACTGGTTAACAAGGAGACGTTCGCTTTCGCTTCGCCTGCATCAGCAGCAGCGCGCGCCTGCTCAAACTCTTTAACTAAATCGCTGCTTACAGGCACAGCGATGCGAGTTTGCTGATTGTTAGCGTCTTCCGCCTCCCACATTTGCTCTTTCATTAACGTTGCAATGCCGCTTAACTCTGCAGGCGTTTTTTTCTTGAAAATCTGACGGGTTAACATATGTGAAGCTTTTTCAGCAGTGTTCACTGCGAAGTTAATAATTTTTTGCTGGCCATTAGACAGCGAAATAAACTGCGTAGGCTTCACCAAAAACAAGTTCAGCATGTCTTCTGACATGCCATCAACGCGCTCGATTAAAGCTTCAGCTGCGCCCGCATCTCCCGCAGCTTGTTTGCTTAAAAAAGCTGTAGATAACTGATTGGTTTTTTCGCTAATAGGAACCGCAATTACGTCCGTCATAACTTCATCCTTGTGCTTTATATATGCTTAACAACTGTTTTTAATAGGCGGATCATATCGCAGTTCACCGTTAACACTTAGGCAGGCTCGCCTGCAGCCTAAGTATTTAAAGCGAAAAAGGACCTTGTGAAATGGTTTTAACTACTGGCTCTAGCTCTTCTAATGCCTGCTGATACACCTCACGTTTAAAGTGCACCACTTTTTTCAGTGGGTACCAATAATGCACCCAGCGCCAATCCTGGAATTCAGGTTTACCACTGTGAGTGAGATTTATTTTTTCATCAGGACCGGTGAGTTGCAGCAAAAACCATTTTTGCCGTTGCCCAATGCACTGCCGCTGATTGCGCCGACGGCGGCGTAAAAAACGGCGCGGCAACCGATAGCTCAGCCACCCCTGCGTGCTAGCAAGCAACTCCACATCATGGTGCAGCAACCCTACTTCTTCTTCTAGTTCCCGATACAAGGCTTCTTCTGGCGTTTCGCCACGCATCATGCCGCCCTGGGGAAACTGCCACGCATCGCGTTTACCCATGCGGCGGCCCCAGAACACACGCCCTTGCGCATCTACAATCACCATGCCTACATTTAGGCGAAAACCTTGTTCGACAATGATTCCCGTCATCTTTATGCCTTAACTTTAATTAAGCACATTACACCCTATGCGAGCGTTTGCCGCAATGGTACATGGTGAGATAAAAAATTTGCTATGCTTGCTACCCACTTTTACTCAGCAGGATAACAGCATGACTTTGGCCATTTTTGATCTCGACAACACGTTAATTGCCGGAGATTCCGACCACCTTTGGGGGGAGTTCTTGGTAGAACAAGGCTTAGTAGATGGGGAAGCCTTTAAAGCCACAAACGATGGCTTTTATAACGATTACCTTAACGGCCAACTAGATATTTATGCTTATCAGCGCTTTGTGCTCGGTGTATTGGCACAGCACAGTTTGGTGGAGCTAGCCGGCTGGCATCAACAGTTTATGGACGAAGTAATTCGCCCCATTATGCTGCCTAAGGCTCACGAGCTCATTGCCAAGCATCGCGAACAGGGCCACTACATTATGATTATTACCGCCACAAACGATTTTATTACCGCCCCCATTGCTGAGGCTTATGGTGTGGATCACCTCATTGCTGTTACAGCAGAACGAGATGAAACAGGTGGCTACACGGGCGAGGTGGAAGGCACTCCATCATTTCAAGATGGCAAAATTACACGCCTGAATGAGTGGCTCGCTGACAACCCTTCCTTCACCATGAAGGGCAGCTACTTTTACAGCGATTCCTTTAATGACTTGCCACTACTGCGCATTGTAGACCACCCCATTGCTGTCAATCCCGACGAAACGCTAGCAGCCGAAGCAAAAGAAAAAGGGTGGGAAATTTTGGATCTTCGCCAATAGCAAACACAACGCGCAGCCAATGCTAATTGTAGCTTGGCTGCGTTGCACAAGAGCACTTATGCGCATACTCACAGCAAAAGATATTCCCATTACCGGTTTTGCCGGCATTCGTGAGCGCGTTTTCATCCAAGATCGCTCTTACTTTTCGCACCTTGTTCCCGATGAATGTTGGGACGGTTTTGGCCCGCTAGTGTACCTTGCCGATGCTTGGTTTAACCCCAACAAAAGCACTGGCTTACATCACCACAGCAACGTAGACATTGTGAGCGTACTTCCGCGCGGTTCCATGTATCACGCGGGCAGCATCGGCGATGGCAAAACCATAACAGCGGGGCAAGCACAAATTCAGCGCAGCGGCAGTGGTCAGTTTAGCCACAATGAAATCAACCCCAACAACAGCCCCCAACCGTTTGTGCAAATTTGGTTAACACCTGGTGCACAGGAAGCTCCTAGCTATGAAATAATGGATTTAAACCCTGACGGCACAAGTGTGGTGATACAACGAGAGCAGTTTGAATTAGGCGTTGGGCTGTGGCACACCCCCCAACAATGGCAGGGCGAACAAGAGGGGCTGCTATACCTCATCAGCGGTGAAGGCACCCTTACGCTCAAGGATGGCACAAGCACAACGCTGCAAGCAGGTAGTTTAGTGAAGGCAGCGCACATGCATTTTGCCGCAGAGCAAGCGCAGTTTTTTTACGCCACCCACAACCTTTAATTAGCGGCTAGCAAGGCGAGGCGCACATTTCTTACGTGCTGCGCCCCCGCCTCATCGGCTGCCTCTTCATTTTTCGACATCACTGCTTCGGAAATGTTTTTGTAATCTAGCAAACGGATTTCTTGCAGGGTTGGAATTTGCCGTTGCACATATACCATAGGGATATGGATAGTATTAGAGAGCCGTCTTAAGTCTCTGTTGCCACTCATCTCAAACAGTGCTCGATAAAAATCACCGCGAGCCGTTGAAAACAACATCGCGTCGCGTGTTTCATCTGCCAACGCCAGTTTTTGCAGCGCTTGTTCCAAGGCTTCTTTGCGCACTGCATCGCTATTGCCTCGCGCTGCCGTGCGGCACAACAGCCCTAAAATGCGCTCTACAATATCTAATAAATCTAATGCCTCTTGCAGAGACAATACCCTGATAGAGGCGCCTTTATGCGGCGAAAGATCCACAATACCTTCGGCGGCCAAACGCTGTATTGCCTCTCTTACTGAGTTGCGCCCGACCTCAAAACGAGCCATGAGATCCGGTTCCACCAACCGCTGCCCGGGCACAAAGGTATGCTCTTCTAAGCCTTGTACAACCCCCCAAAACACCACATCTGAGGCTTTACGTTTACGAGGCTTTTCACTTTTCATCAACAGTTGTTTGGCTGGCTTGTTCATTACTCATGGCTCTTTACTAATCTTTTGGCTAACTATTTCTGCGCAACGTTGAAGTGTACAGATTCATCACTGCACTGCCATTTAACGCACACTACGACGCAAAATCTTACCTGTGTTTGTTTTTGGCAGCTCATCCATAAATTCAACAATGCGCGGATACTTGTACGAAGACATATTCTCCCTGCCGTAATCGATCAGCTCTTCTGCCGTAACAGAAACACCGTTTTTCAACGACACCACTGCTTTAACGGTTTCTCCTCTGTATCCATCAGGCACACCCACAACAGCCACTTCTCGTATAGCAGGATGTGTATACATCACGTCTTCAACTTCCCGAGGCCATACTTTATATCCCCCCGCATTAATCATGTCTTTCTTACGATCAACTAGGTAAAACCACCCCTTCTCATCCATAAAGCCAACGTCACCAGTCAAAAGAAAACCATCTACGAAGGTTTCAGCCGTAGCCTCCAGCTGCTGCCAGTAACCCTTCATCACTTGCGGCCCCTTAATAGCTAACTCACCAACCTCACCAATTGCCACCGCCTTTCCTTCTTCGTCAAGAATTCGCGCGGTTGTGTTTTGCACTGGAACCCCGATCGATAAAGCGCTGGATGCTGCATCCACAGGAGCTTTTTTACCAATAGGTACTGCCAACGCGAGAGAGCTTGTTTCCGTCAGACCGTAACCATTATGGATATATTTTCCTGTTAGCTCGTAAAAGTCGGCGTTTGCGGTGGGAGACACAGGTGCACCACCAGATATAATCGTCTTAAAGCTATCGAAATCACCTGGTTTTATATCCCCTGTATTCATCAAACTAATGTAGGCGGTAATGGCACCAGCGGTAAATGTTGGCTTGTGTGTGCGAATAATCTCCAACGCAACATTAGGATGAAATCGGTGCATCAACACGAGCTTACAGCCCGTTATTAACGCAACTACAGCATGCGCAACCATACCAGTAATGTGAAACATAGGCGCCGTAGCTAAATTCACGTCTCGCACCGACAAGTCAGCCCAATGCGTAAACGCAAAGGCATCAAAAACAATGTTTCCATGTGTATTCATAGCTCCTTTGGGCTTACCCGTTGTACCTGAGGTGTAAGTCAATAAAGCGGTGTCTTGCGAAGATAGGCTTAATGGCAAAAGAGCTGGCAAGGTAGCATTAATCGAAGCTGCGTTTGCAATAATTTCTTGCACATCGAGCACCCCCTCTGGCACTTGCAGGCGCTTTTGTCCTGCAAAAAGAATTTCGTTGTTTTGTGTCTGCCCATCGAGCGAGGAGCAAGTCAAAAACAATGAGGTGGGCACCTCTTCTGTGGCCAATAAAGGCTCCACCACTTCTTGATATAATTCGTCTAAGCAAATTAGTGCTTTTGCACCTGAATTATTCAATACATAACCCAACTCCTTTACTTTATTCATTGGATTAATGGGTACAATCACAGCTCCAGTTTTCCACGCTGCCAATAAGGCAATAACAAAAACAGGGTTATTCTGAACATAAAGACCTATACGGTCATGCTTCTTTATTCCTTGTGCCACCAAGGTTTTAGCTAAGGCGGAGGTCCATTCATCGAATTCCTGCACACTCACAGCATAATCAAAGTACTGTAGAATTGTGGTTGTTGGGTGCGCCTGCAACACCTCTTTGAAAGCTTCTAAAACAGTATTATGTTGAATCTCAATATTCGTGCTTTGATCATGCTTATACTCTGACAACCATGGCTTCTGGTCATAGATACTAAAGGACATTTCATCACCTTTTTTATTAGTCATTATTATTTTATTAGGCTAATTTTCCATAGCTTTCATCGGCAAGCGCCCCGCAGGGGCGCTAAAGCTTTTTAAGCCTGCATCTTTTCTAAGGTGGCTCTCTTCAGCTTTTTAGCTAACGACCACTTATGCACTTCGGTGGGGCCGTCATAAACACGGAACGCGCGGGTTTCTCTAAATACTTGCTCAACAATAGTGTCCTTAGACAGCCCTGTTCCTCCCATCACTTGCACACAGCGGTCTGCCACTGTGAAAAGCGTTTCCGCCACAGCTGCTTTCGTCAATGAGCTTTCTGTTGTGCCCAAATCTCCCGTATCAAGATGCGCAGCACACCAATCAATCAGCAACGCCGCTTGCTTCATGTCGATTTGGTTTTCCACCAATTTAAAGCCCACTCCCTCGTGGTCGATGAGCAATTTTCCAAAAGCTTTACGGGTTACAGCATATTCCGCCGCAATTTCGTTGGCGCGCACTACCGAGCCAAACCAACGCATACAATGTGAAAGGCGTGCAGGCGACAAACGCACTTGGGCATAACGGAAACCCTCGTCCACCTCGCCTAAAATATCCTCTTTAGGCACACGCACATTATCAAGCAGCACTTGCGCGTGCCCACCTGGCATAGAGCTATCGATGGTGTCGATCAACCGTTCAATCTTAATGGCAGGATGGGGCAGGTTAACTAAGAACATCGTGGCCTTAACACGATCACCACCGCCGGTGCGCGCCATAATAATGCCCACCTCAGCTCCCTCAACACCTGTGATAAAAGCTTTTCTGCCATTGATCACCCACTCATCACCGTCTTGCTCTGCTACTGTTTTCAACAAGGTAGGGTCCGACCCCGCACCGTCTTCACTAGCGGGCTCTGTCATAAAGAAAGCAGACCTAGCTTCACCTTTCACTAGTTTTTCTAGAAAACGTTTCTTTTGATCCTCGTTGGCCACTTTGCCAAGCATGTACATATTGCCTTCATCAGGCGCCATCGTATTCAAAGCCACCGGCCCAAGAGGCGAAAGACCTGAACGCATAAGCACAGCCGCGGTTTCACGCTGGGTTAAATGTTCACCGTTGGCTAAAATGTGGGGCGTCATCAAACCTGCTGCACGCGCTTTCGCTCTTAGCTCCTGAATCAATTCTTCTGTTGGCCCATGCTCAGTACTACGCGGCTCTTGCTCATAGGGAGCCACCACAGTACGCACAAACGCCTCTACTTTTTCACCAATTTCTTTGCTTCTTTCTGTTGGATACGGAATAAACATTATCACTAACCTCTTAACCATTATTATTGTCAGCTGCTTTACGGCGCAGCCTAGCCTTCTGTAAGTTTTACCTAGCCGCCAAAATGAAGGGCGAGAACGAATAAAAGCGCCCCATATAAATCGTAGGACGATATGACCCTACATTATGTTTACAAACAGTACAATTTTAAACTGCGCTTTTTTACATCAAGAACTGCGCCAGCAGTTAATAGGCACTACCCCACAAACAAAAACGCCCGTGCTGCGCTATAAAGGGCGCAACACGGGCGTTTAAAAAGCTTTACTGCTTAACCGCAGTGAGCAGAGCTTTACTCTTCTGTTTGCTCGCGGTACTCATCGGCGGTTAGCAGCGCTGCGAGTTCTGCTTCTGCTTCTTCGCCTGGTTCTATGGCAAACAACCAACCTTCGTCGTATGGGCTGTCGTTAATCAGCTCGGGCTCGTCTTCCAAGGCTTCATTCACGCGCACGATAGTACCGCTAATCGGCGTGTAAATGTCTGAGGCTGCTTTTACCGATTCCAGCACAGCCACTTCATCGCCCGCCACAAACTCAGCACCTTCTTCTGGAAGGTCTGCGTATACCACATCGCCCAAAGCATCTTGAGCAAAATCGGTAATGCCCACCACTACCGTGCCATCATCTTCCGTTCGTACCCACTCATGAGTGCTGAGATAACGCAGCTCGTCACGCAATTCGCTCATGGATTCATTCTCCAGCTAGTCACAATTCAAATAACAGATGTGCGCAGTGTAGCACGGCTTAAATTACGGTAGCACTAAAGAAAGCCACCGCTCTTTTTGCTTTGTTCATGGCCGCGCCAGCTGGGGCAAATCGCCCGTGCGCCCTAAGGCATGCTCAGCCAACCGCTGCTTTATGGGAAAGAAACGATTCACTATATTCATGCCTGTGTTGCGCAACCAACGCACTTCAAGGCTGCGCTGCTCAAACAACACTTTAAACCCTTTCAAAGCACGCACCATAGAGCCGTTGTGGAAACGACGACGGCGTTCGTAACGCTCTAACACGGTAATATGGTTGAACGGCAAACCTCGACGCTGCGCCCTTTGGATTTCTTCCGCCAACACAGCTGCATCGAGCAAGCCCAGGTTTATCCCTTGGCCAGCTAAAGGGTGCACCACGTGGGCAGCGTCACTAATGAGCGCTGCGAAAGGTTTGTGGTAGCCGCTGGCATGAAAATAATGAATAAGAAATTGAGCACGTTGTGTTTGCAAGGTTAACGCCCCCAAACACTCATTACTGGCAATAGTGAGGGCTTCGTTAAACGCTTCTTCCGGCAAGGCATAAAGGCGTTGCGCTTCTTCTGGCGTTAAAGACCACACAATAGAAACATCATGCCCATCCCCCGCTGCTGGCAACAAAGCCAATGGCCCCGTTTCTAAGAAACGTTGGCGGGCACACTCACCATGGGGCCGCTCCGTACGAATGGCTCCAACAATCGCCACGTGCCCACTAAACTCAGGCACACCTGCTATGCCCATGTGCTCGCGCACACTGGAGCGCGCACCGTCGGCACCAATTAATAATGCACAATGGTATTCATCGCCCCCTGCACTGGTCAGTAACCAGCCCTTCTCTGTGCGTTCATAGCGAACAATTTTTTCCTGCTGTTGCCACGTAACATTGGGCAGGCTTTGTGTGCGTTGGTACATAGCCGCTGCCACGGCATTGTTTTCCACAATCCAACCCAAATGGGCAGCGCCTAATTCGGCGCCATCAAATTGCACATCGCCGGAGCCGTCCCATACATGCATAGAATGATACGGCTGCACACGCTCTGGCGGCATTAACGACCAAATACCTAAACGCTCGAGCATGCGTTGGCTAGCCTCAGTTAAGGCCACCACGCGAGTGGCGCATAAGCCTGTGGGCATTTCTGGCGCGGGGGCCGCATCCAACAAACGCACTGACAGGCCTGTTTCAGCAAGCGCCACAGCCTGCATGCCCCCTGCCATACCACCGCCTACAATCACAACATCGGTGTACTGTTTAGACACGACGAACTCCCATGGCTCGTTGGGCAAAGGCTGTACGCAGCCCCGGCCATAAATCTAGCGCCACTAAACCTAGCTGGCGTGTGTGGGCAAAAGGCCCGAATTCAACACGAAACATATCAGGCAGCCACTTAGTAGCCTGCCGAATCATAGCTTGGTCTTTTTCACGGCCTTCCACATAACGCTGCAACAAAGAAAATGCGCCAGGTGCTTCAGCATCGGCCACCAACGCCGCTAACTGCTCCACATCACGCGCGGTGAGGTTAAACCCCTGCCCGCCCACAGGATGCACGGTGTGGGCTGCATTCCCCACCACTACCGCGTAGGGCACCGCTTGCGCCAACGCTTTAGTGGCCACGAGAGGGTGCGTGATGCGGCCTCCCACTTTACCCAAGGGGGGCAGCCGATCTTCGCCCACTTCGGCCACAATAAGCTCTGCCAAAGCTTCATCTGAAAGGGCCATCAAGGCATCGATAAATTCTGTGGGGCCCATCCAAATAAGGGCCAAACGCTGCTCTGATAACGGCAGCAACGCTAAGGGGCCTGTGGGCAGAAAACGTTCCCACGCACACCCGTGATGCTCGGCAAGCACCTCCACGTTGGCCACTAGCGCTGCCGTATTGGTGTCTTCATGCTGCGCGCTAATACCCAACGCTGTGCGCAGTTGTGAATCAGCACCATCAGCTGCCACCAACAAACTCGCTTCCAAATACTCTGCATTATCTAGGGTAACACCGTAGCCTTCCGGTAAGCGTTGCACGCTTTCTACACGGTGAGGCGCTTTAATCTCAATCCCCTCATCAGCCAACACTGCTTTAAGCAAGGTGTGCCCCAACCAACGGTTTTCCACCACTGCACCAAGGACGGGCACTCCTTCTTCTTCAGCGTGCATGCGCGTAACACCTAAACGCCCTTTGCGGCTCACGTCCACGGTTAAAATACTGGCGGCGTGTTCGGAGAGTGTTTCTAATAATCCTAGAGAGGCAAAAATATCTAATGTGCCCGCCGACAAGGCGGTGGAGCGCGCATCAAAACTTGGCGACATGGGCCCTTCTGCCAGTGTCATGGCCATAGGTTCCACCAACACCACAGGGTGAGTGCCACGCTGGCGAAGCAGTAGCGCCAATAACAAGCCAGCCATGCCACCACCCGCAATCACAATGAGTTGGTGGGGCGTTGAGGGTTTTTTCATGCTGTTTTTCCTGCCATTAAGGCCTCTATATCTGCCACGGATTTCGGCACCTCAGCGGTGATCACCTCTGGCCCGTTGGCGGTGACGATCACATCGTCTTCAATGCGGATACCTATACCGCGCCAGCGCTCGTCCACATTCACGTTATCGGGCGCCACATAAATGCCAGGCTCTACCGTGAGCACCATGTTTTCTTCTAGGGGCCGTGATACACCGTCTACGAGGTAATCGCCCACATCGTGCACATCAATACCAAGCCAATGGCCCGTGCCGTGCATATAGAAATCGGTATACGCCTGCTCTTCAATTAGTTCATCGAGTTCACCCACGAGCAAACCTAAATCACGTAGCCCTTCGGTGAGAACACGGATCGCCGTGTGGTGCCCTTGGTGGTAGGGATTGCCCACCCGCACGGCATCAATAGCTGCTAACTGAGCCGCCAACACCAACTCATACAACGCTTGCTGCTCTTTGCTAAAGCGCCCGTTTACGGGAAAAGTACGCGTGATGTCGCTAGCATAATGCTCATATTCGCAACCCGCATCCACTAATACCAAATCACCGTCTTTCAGCCGTTGATCATTCTCAACATAATGCAAAATACAGCCATTGGCGCCGCCGCCCACAATGGTGGTGTAAGCGGGTGAGCGCGCACCATGGCGCATAAATTCGTGTAGATACTCCGCTTCAAGCTGGTACTCCCACAGACCGGGTTTCACGGTACGCATGGCACGTTTATGGGCCAACGCAGCAATGTGGGCCGATTCGCGCATCAACGCTAGCTCAGCAGCGCTTTTGCGCAAGCGCATGTTGTGCACGAGGTGCGCCAAACTCACAAATTCAGTGGGCCGAGTAACGCCCTGCCGAGCACGCGGTGCCAATGCTTGTACGGCACCGTGCACCCACGCATCCACCTCAGTGCGCAGCCCCAAATCCACATACACACTGCTTTTATTAGCTAACAATTCAGGCAGCAAACTTTCTAAGCGGCTAATAGGGTAAGCTTCATCGGCACCGTAATCTGCCATGGCACCATTAGGCCCTGCGCGATAACCATTCCAAATTTCCATGGCCCTATCACGCTCGCGGCAAAACAATATAAAAGTACCGCCTTCTTTTTCAGGCACAAACACCGCCACAGCCTCAGGCTCAGGGAACCCCGTTAAATACCAAAAACTGCTGTCTTGGCGATAAGGATATTCGGCATCGTTGTTACGCACCCGTTCAGGGGCTGCCGCAATAATCGCCACACTATTGGGCTTCATGTTGGCCATGAGCCGTTCGCGGCGCTGTTTAAATTCGGCGGGAATAATCATGCAACACTCCTAATGGCGTGTGGGAGGCGGGGTATTTTCAGGTTGCTCTTTACGTGCAGCGAGGGCTAGTTCGGTAAATACCATCAAAGCAGCCATACGTACGTGTTCAGCCACTTGCTCAAACATAGCGGCCTCTTCTTCACTGTTTTCGTCGGGCAAACCTACTTGGCTAACGGCAGCAATATCACGAATAGCTTCTTGCAACGCAGGGGCTAGAGCGGCATCGGTTTCACCAGCGGTACCGGTGCCAAAGCCCACTAAGAAGCCTTCGCACCATTGGCCCAACGCCGCCACCCGAACACCTAATTCTTCGCTGTCGTCGGGTAACAATAAATAAAAATCGAGCCCATCACCGGTAAACGTTTCCATTGCCAAATCGCGAATGGCTAACCATATTTTTTCAGCGTCAGCGGGCCAGCGCCGCTCCATTTCCACATGTGCTGCGAGCACACCTAATGCGTCTTCATTGTGCTGCCCAAAACCGGTGCTGAGCAAACCGCACAATACGCCATGTAACTCAGAAGGGCTGTGCATAACTCCTTGTTGCTGCAAAACATCCACTAAGGGCTCAAAATAATCAGCTAACTCTTTTTCCATTAACGCCTCATAGAACAAGGAATGATAAAGGTACATAGTGTACACCCTGCTCGATGAAGCCCCAACTTCGCTATAAGCACTTCAATCTTTTACTCTTTTGCACAGTAGGGCGCAGTGCGCGCGTTGACCAAGCAGGTGCGCCGTCTTATAGTACAGCCTTTATGCAACAAGTACTTTCACCACGGTAACCATCATGAGTTCTTTGCAACAGTTAGCCCAACAAATCGATAAGCTCATCGAGCAAAGCGCTCGTTTACGTGAGGAAAACCGTGCGTTACGTTTCCGTGAAAGCGAGCTATTAGATGAGCGCGAAGCTTTGCTGCAAAAAAATGCAGCGGCCACCGAAAAAGTGGAGGCCATCATTCGCCGCCTTAAACAGTCAGGACAAGACAAATGAGCGATTCTTCCAGATCCGTATTAGTGAACCTGCTGAATAGGGAGTATCGTGTTGCCTGCCCACCAGGCGAGCGAGACAACCTTATCCAGGCTGCTCATTTGCTTGATGAAAAGCTACACAAGGTAGAAGCAGCTGGCATCGTTGGCCTAGAGCGCATCGCTATTATGACAGCGCTTAACCTTGCCCATGAACTACTGCAATCAAAAACGCCAAATGGCAACGTTGATGCGCTACTTGAAAAGATCAATGCTGAACTGGCCGCCGGAAAAAACAGCTAACGTTCTCTAACTACAGTGCAGCTATTCATATTCTTTGCTACACTACGTGCATGTTCCCTGGTGTGTTTGCCAGCCCGGCTAAAGTCCCTGAGCCGATGCTTTAAACCTAGGAGGCGTCGAGGTTGTTTTGTGAGCAGGTCCGTTTACGGAAAGCCTAATAAACTATCTCATGCCCCCACCTTGAACCCTACGGTTCAAGGGCCTAGCCATCGCAGCGGCACATCCGGGGAGCACCTTTACTCACATCTTTCTTATGCCAAAACTCCAACTTCGCCGCACTTTACGCGCACAGCGCCAGCAATTATCTAACACACAACAATCCCACGCGGCACAGCAACTTGCTGCTCATTTATCGCAACTTCCTTGGCTTGATCACACACAGCATATTGGCGTTTATTACCCAAGCGACGGTGAGATTTCCCCGCTATTTTTTATCCGCCAACATCCCAACAAGCACTTCTATCTCTCTTCGCTTGCTTTACACGAGGCACGTACCTTAATCTTCCATCCTTGGCAACCCGACGAACCCTTGCGCTACAACCATTTACAAGTAGCAGAACCTGTTCAGCAAAACGTAACAAAGCCTATCCTTGAATTGGATATGCTACTTTTGCCTTTAGTGGGCTTTGATCGTTATGGGGGGCGTTTAGGGATGGGGGGTGGCTTCTATGATTACAGCTTGCGCAACGTTAGTGCATCGTCCAGCAAGCCTCGCTTGGTGGGTATTGCACATGCCTGCCAAGAGGTGGAAAAACTACCTATAGACGAATGGGATATTCCTCTAGATGCGGTGGTTACCGATCGAGACGTTTTATTGTTTGATTAGCATCTGGAGCAGTTAAGGTTGTGCTCAAAATTAAGCCCGCTGGGCGATGCATTTCTTCTTCTGCCATTTCTTTATTGCCATAAGCAAAGTTGCTGACCAACACACCTACTCCAAATAGAGTGGCTAAAACTAGCAGAAAATCGGGTTTATTACTCATGATTCGAGACAACCTTATGGATTGTTTTATTATACGGGCTCAGCTTAACCTATATTGCCTGCGCTCATAGTGGCGCAAATGCTACCACTATGAGCGCAACCGTCAAGAAAAGTTCCCTTAATACTCTTCTTAAACAACATTAAACCCAACTTAAGTAAGTTTTTAGCCTAAAAACAGAGTGTAGGCAGGGTTATCCGTCTCTTCCACCATAGAATATTCAAGCGCTTTAATGGCTTTTCTAAATTCTGTGCGTTCGCCTTTTGGCACTTGCCAGCCCACAAGCACCCGGCCATAAGCAGCACCATGGTTGCGATAATGGAACAAACTGATATTCCAACGGCCCTTTAATGAGTTCAAAAACATTAACAATGCGCCTGGGCGCTCTGGAAACTCCACCCGATAAACAAGCTCTTCGATATCCGCTAAAGCGGCATATCCGCCCACCATGTGGCGCACATGAAGTTTCGCTGTTTCGTTTTGGGTAAGATCAGTTACTGGGTAATCATTGCTTTCAAGCGCTGCAATCAAATCAGTTAAATCGGTACTGCCTGGCTGTATTTGCACACCCACAAACACCGTGGCGCTATCATCACTTCTAAAACGGTAGTTAAATTCTGTGATAGCGCGGCGCCCAACGATTTGGCAAAACTGCTTAAAACTGCCTGGGCGTTCGGGAATAGTCACCGCTAGAATAGCCTCGCGTTGTTCGCCTAATTCTGTGCGCTCGGCAATATGTTTTAAGCGATCAAAATTAATATTGGCGCCACTTTGCACCGCCACCAATGTTTGCCCACTTACTTCGTGCTTAGCTACCCAACGTTTCATACCTGCCAGTGCCAAAGCACCGGCTGGCTCTGTAATAGAGCGCGTATCTTCAAAAATGTCTTTAATAGCGGCGCAAATTTCATCGGTATTAACCGTCACTACCTCATCAACACATTCGCGCAAGATGCTAAAGGTTTCTTTACCAATCTGTTTCACCGCTACACCGTCAGCAAACAAGCCTACATCGTTAAGCGTAACGCGACGGTTGCGTTCAAGCGCCACTTTCAAGCAAGCAGAATCTTCAGGCTCCACTGCAATAATTTTCACATCCGGGCGCACATATTTCATATAAATCGCCACACCAGCGGCTAAGCCACCGCCACCCACAGGCACAAAGATGGCATCGAGTGCGCCGCTACGCTGCTGCATAATTTCCATCGCAATGGTGCCTTGGCCGGCAATCACATCCGGATCGTCGTATGGGTGCACAAAAGTAAGCCCGTCGCGCTCTTCTAGCATGCGGGCGTAGGCCAGTGCCTCATCAAAACTGTCGCCATGCAACACCACGCGCCCACCACGCTCACGTACTGAGCGCACCTTAATATCGGGGGTGGTTTTAGGCATAACAATCACTGCTTTAATACCGAGCGCCTTCGCAGACAAAGCCACCCCTTGGGCGTGGTTTCCCGCTGAAGCACAAATAACGCCTTTAGCCGCCTGCTCTTCAGAAAGAAGAGCCATCTTGGTGTAGGCCCCGCGCAACTTAAAAGAAAACACGGGCTGCAAATCTTCGCGCTTAAACAATACGGTGTTATTAAGCCGTGCCGACATGGATGGTGCCAACTCTAACGGTGTTTTAACCGCCACATCGTACACTTGGGCGCGAAGAATTTTTCGAATATAACGCTCAGGCATATGCCCCTCTTACATTAAGAAAAAAAAACATCTTAAAGCCGCACGCTAAAAGCGTCCACACTTCGGCTTATATGAATAATTACTCTATACTGTGCGCACTCGACCTCACGCCCAACATTAGGATCCATTATGAATCAAGATGCACAAAAAAAAGCAGCCGCCGAAGCGGCATTGTCCTTTGTCGAACCCGGCATGATAGTGGGTATCGGCACCGGCAGCACGGCCAACTACTTCATCGACGCCTTGGCACAACGCAAAGAAGAAATTGCTGGAGCGGTAGCTAGCTCTGAGGCTAGCGCTAAGCGTTTGCGCAAGCATGGCATCGAAGTGCTAGAGCTTAACGATGTTAACGAGCTTCCCATTTACGTAGACGGCGCCGACGAAGTAACACGCCACCGTGAAATGATCAAAGGCGGTGGCGGCGCACTCACCCGCGAAAAAATTGTGGCGGCGGTGGCGCAGCAATTCATCTGTATCGTTGATGAATCGAAACTCGTACCACGTTTAGGTGCTTTCCCTCTACCCGTGGAAGTCATTCCCATGGCGCGCTCTTATGTAGCACGCCGGCTAGCAGCGCTTGGCGGGCGCCCAGAATACCGCCAAGGTTTCGTTACCGATAATGGCAATGCCATCCTCGACGTCAAAGGCATCGACATTATGCGCCCTCTCGAGCTAGAAACAAAGATCAACAACATTGTGGGAGTGGTGACCAATGGTTTGTTTGCTAACCGCCCTGCGGATGTGGTGCTGTGTGCCACACCACGTGGTGTAGAAAGAATCTAGCCACGCCACAAAGAGAGCCTTCGCTGGCTCTCTTTGTTATTCCACTTGAGTGGTGGTAATGAAAAAATTACCGAAACGCACCGCCAGCTGATCACCTGGCACCAAGGGGCCCACACCTTCTGGTGTACCTGTAAACACTACATCCCCCGGCGCTAGCGTAAAATGCTGGCTAATGTTGGCCAACAACGAAGCAATGGGAAACAACATTTGCCCTGAGTGCCCTTCTTGGCGCAACGAACCATTTACTTCCAACCCAATGGCTATATGTTGCCGCGTTGAAATGCCGCGCGCTTCCACCCAGCCAGACAACAAGCCCGAGCCGTCAAACGCTTTCGCCCGCTCCCACGGCTGGCCTTTCGCTTTGAGCTCCGTTTGCACATCACGCAAGGTGAGATCTAAGCCCACGCCATACCCCGCCACTGCTTCGCGCACCTGTTCTTCAGTAGCGCGCGTGAGGGTTTTGCCAATCAGCACAGTAATTTCCACCTCATGGTGCACCTCACCTAAGCCGGTGGGCAGCACAATGTCTTCTTCTAGATGGCGCAGTGCCGATGCGGGCTTCATAAACAATAATGGCTCTGTAGGTATTTCGTTACCTAACTCTTGCGCATGGGCCGCATAGTTACGGCCCACACAAACAGCCTTTCCTACAGGCAAATCCACCACATCGCCATTCATCCAACGGTGTTCGTACGCCACAGCGTTACTCCTGATCAAATAACTTGCCTGGGTTCATAATGTTGCGAGGATCAAAAGCAGCCTTGATGGCTTTAAAATAAGCCAACTCAGCGACGCTACGGCTGTAATGAAGGTACGGTTTTTTCGTCATGCCCACACCGTGCTCTGCAGAAATAGAACCGTTGTGCTTCTGCACAATTTCAAACACCCACTTCGATACTTCATTGCACTGCTCGAAAAAGGTTTCTTTCGGCAAATCTTCAGGCTTTAGAATATTAAGGTGCATATTGCCGTCACCAATATGGCCAAACCAAACAATTTCGAAATCAGGGTAGGCCTCTTGCACCACCGTATCCACCGCGTTCACAAACTCAGGCACTTGGCTTACGGTAACGGAAATATCGTTTTTATAAGGAGTGTGTGGCGCAATACTTTCAGAAATGCGCTCGCGCAACTGCCACAATTGATCGAGCTGCTGCAACGACTGGCTCATTACCCCATCGAGCACCCAACCCTCTTCCATGCAATGGGCAAATAGTTCCATCGCCGTATCGCCCACCTGCTCAGACACTTGCTCAAACTCCAGCAAGCAGTAAAACGGCGTGCGCTCTGCAAACGGCTCCGGCACACCATGGGCCAATACATGCGCCATGGCCTTATCTGAGAAAAACTCAAACGCCGTTAAATCTATTTTTTGTTGGAAGGCATGCAACACCTTCATAATGTCATCGAAGGTATTCACACCTAGCACTAGCGCGGTGAGGTTCTCTGGTTGGCGAGCAAGCTGAATAGTGGCATCCACAATAATGCCTAGCGTGCCTTCGGAACCGATGAATAAATGGCGCAAATCATAACCAGTGGCATTTTTCATCAGCCCTTGGTTGAGTTCTAATATCTCACCTTCACCGGTTACCACCGTTAGCCCAGACACCCATTCGCGGGTCATGCCATAGCGGATCACCTTAATACCACCTGCGTTCGTGCCAATATTGCCACCTATTTGGCTTGAACCTGCAGAAGCAAAATCTACGGGGTAAAACAGCCCCTGCTCCTCAGCAAACTCCTGCAATTGTTGCGTAATCACGCCTGCTTGCACCTTTACTGCACGGTCATAGGCATTGAAGGAAACAATTTTATTCATGCGATCCATGGCCACCACGGCCTCACCGTTAGCCGCCACAGCACCTGCTGATAGGCCAGTACGGCCACCTGAAGGCACTAACGCCACATTGTTTTCATTAGCGATGTTAACAATCGCCTGCACCTCTTCCACAGTTTCAGGCAATAACACCACGCTTGGGGCGGGTTCCCAGACCTTGGTCCAATCTGTGCCATACTGTTGTGCACTGGCTTCATCGGTCAAACAACGTTGTGTGCCTAACAATGGTTCAAAAAGAGCTGCTATGGCCGCTTGATTCATGTATTAATACTCCAAATTTAAGCATCTTCATAAGGTGGCTATATCTCAACGCGAGCTATGGTATCATATCGCCTTTATTTCCAGTTATCGGGACAACATTAACATGGCCAAAACTTCTCTCCAGAAGGATAAAATCAAAATTTTACTCCTTGAAGGTATTCACCAGAACGCCGTCGATCACTTTCATGCGAACGGCTACACCAACATTACCCACCTAAAAGGCGCCTTAACCGACGACGAGTTAAAGGACGCTATCAAAGATGTCCACATGGTGGGCATTCGCTCACGCACCCAACTAACTGCAGATGTATTCGAAGCAGCGAAAAAGCTCATGGCCGTGGGTTGCTTCTGCATTGGTACCAACCAAGTGGATCTTGATGCTGCGCTTGAGAAAGGGATCCCCGTTTTTAACGCGCCCTATTCTAACACCCGTTCAGTGGCAGAGCTTGTAGTAGCTGAAGCCATTATGCTTATGCGTGGCGTGCCTCAGCGCAACGCTGCAGCTCATCGTGGTGAGTGGTTGAAGTCTGCCACGAACAGCCATGAAGTGCGCGGCAAAAAGCTAGGTATTATTGGTTACGGCAACATTGGTGCCCAAGTAAGCGTATTGGCAGAATCGTTAGGTATGCACGTTTATTTTTACGACATTGTATCCAAATTGCCGATGGGTAACGCCACTCAAGTTCATTCATTGGACGAGCTGCTTGGTATGAGCGACGTAGTGAGCTTACACGTTCCTGATACACCAGATACACAGTGGATGATCAAAGAAGAGCAATTGCGCCAAATGAAACCGCAAAGCTTCTTGATTAACGCTGCTCGTGGCAAGGTTGTAGACATCGACGCCCTGTGCACAGTACTCGATGAAGGCCACCTACTCGGTGCCGCCATCGACGTATTCCCAGAAGAGCCTAAATCTAACGACGACGAGTTCGTTTCTCCTCTGCGCGAATACGATAACGTGCTGCTTACACCGCACGTTGGTGGCTCCACGCAGGAAGCGCAAGAAAACATCGGTAACGAAGTGGCTGAAAAACTCGTGTTTTACTCTGACAACGGCTCCACATTGTCTGCCGTTAACTTCCCTGAAGTGGCCCTGCCTTCGCACCCAGATATGCACCGCTTACTGCATATTCACGAAAACGTGCCTGGTATTTTAAGTCAAATTAACCAAGTATTTTTCGATAATGGCGTGAACATTTCCGCACAGTACCTACAAACGAAAAAGAACATTGGTTATGTGGTGATTGATGTGGACTCTCAATCCAGCGAACTTGCACGTGAAAAGCTAGCGCAAATTGAAGGCACCATTAGAACTCGAGTGCTGTTCTAAAAACCTGCTTGGCCATCACCGCGAGGTGGTGGCCACAGCTCACCATGGAGCCACTTAACAGCATGGCCAACACACGCCCAACATGGTTGATCAAAACGCTGCGCGGTGTGCTTTTGCTGTGTTATACAATCTTTCTCATTAGCTGCTCCACTAGCAGCCTCTTCAACCCTTACCCAGAACAAGCCCGAGCCTACCGCGCCGCCACCTCCACAGGCATCGATAACGCTTTACGCAAAAAACTCGATCAACGCGTGCGTAGCAAAGACCAACTCTTGTACTTACAAGAAAGGGGCCGAATCACACAAATTCTTGGCGACCTTCAACAAAGCCAAACCGATTACGACGCTGCCATTAACATTTACCGCGCTAATGAAGATGCCGCCTATATTCGCTTAGGGGAAACAGGCGCCGGGGTTGGCGCACTGCTCGTCAACGACAACGCCCTTGCTTATCGCGGCGACGACTACGAACGCATCATGCTGCATAGCCTGCAAGCGCTTAATTATTGGCAAGGTGGCCAATTGTCTGCCGCTGCGGTGGAATTTCGCCGCGCAGCGCACCACCAAACTATGGCAGCGCAAAAACGTGAAAAAGAAATCCTCAAAGCTTCTGAGAACGCTGCTTCACAAGATACCGAACAGTTATTGCAACACCCAAGCTTAAGCGGCTTAAACACCGCCGCAGCAAGCGTGCGCAATAGCATCGAAAACGCCTACGCCTATTATCTTGCTGGCGTGTTCCGTGAAGGCATCGGCGATTACAACAATGCTTTAGTGGACTATAAGCGCGCCTATCAAATCAACCCGCGCCTCAGCTTTTTACCCGCCGACATTGAGCGCACCGCCCACAAACAACGTGGCGGCCTTAACCAAGAGGCGCTTGTGGTGGTTGCTTACGAACAGGGGTTCATTCCCCCACGAGTGCCTTCTAGCCTGCCCATCCCCACAGACCATGGTTATGTGATGGTATCGCTACCCGCATACAGCGCCACGCCCACTGCCACTCCACAATTACGTATACAACAAGGCACGGGCACCACGGCCTACACCGAAGTGGCTGCACGTTTAAGCGCCATGGCTGCGCGCGCACTCAGTGAAAGCATGACGGCCATGGTTACACGCCAAACCGTACGCGCCTCACTAAAGTATGAAACCCAAAAACAAGCCAACGAAAGCCTAGGCGCGCTAGGGGCTTTCACCGCCCAGCTTTATCATTTAATTTCAGAACAACCCGATTTGCGCAGCTGGCTTACCTTGCCCGCCACCGCACAAATAGCACGGTTCACCGTGCCACCGGGCCAACATACATTCCAATTGTTTGGCCCTAACGGCAGTGCTAACGTAACCGTACGCACCACCCCTAACAGCGTTGCACTGATTCGGGTGATTGATGGCGCACAAGGCCCACTGCACACTACTGTTTTACCCCTTTTGGAGAACACCCGATGAGAACAATGATCACTGGCTTCTTAGCGTTACTGCTCGCCCTTGGTGTAGCAGCTTGTGCTACCCACCCCGCACTTTCTGAAGCAGACCAACAGGCAGTGCAATACCACAGCAAATCCCTCGAGGGCCAAATGGAAGTCGTCGCCATTGACAGACGCTACCGTGGCGACCTTCTCACAGCACAAGTAAAGCTACTTAACCGCTCTGCTTTCAATGTTTCTTATGCTTACAAATTTCGTTGGTTTGACAGCGACGGGTTTGAAATAGCACAAGATAGAACCCCCTGGACACCTGTCCAAACCCCAGGCCGCGGCAGCCACCTTGTACAGGGCGTAGCCCCTAGTGCAAACGCTGTATCAATGGAAATTTGGCTGAAACAATAATTTAATCACGCGAGGATTTTTACCATGCTACGAACCCTAGGAATAATACTAGCCACCGTTTTGTTATTGGCAGGCTGTGCCACCAAAGTTAAATATGGCGATGCCACCGACACAGAAACCGTAACCATTGATTTCGGCTCTACCGATTTGCAAATGATTGCCACACAAATGGTGGACGACCTTCTAAGCTTCCCGCCCGTTGTACAAATCACTGCACAAAAACGCCCTGTGGTGTTTGTAGAACAAGTGCAAAACCGCACCATTGAGCACATTGATACTGAATCTGTCACCGACAGCATCCGCACACGTTTAATTCAATCGGGCAAGTTTCGTTTTGTAGATATGACAAAGGTAGATGCGGTGCGCAAACAATTAAACTATCAAACCCATAGCGGCATGGTGGACCCAGCCACCGCCGTTGCCCTAGGCCGCCAAATAGGTGCTGAGTACATGCTATATGGCGCGCTCACTAGCATTAACAAAAACGCCGGCCGCACGAAAGATGTGTATTACAAGTTCACCTTTAACATGATGGACTTGGAAACAGGCATTATTGAATGGTCGAGCGAAAAAGAAATTCGTAAGACGCGTGCGCGCAGTTTATTTGGACGTTAGTTTTTCACTTCCGCCACGCTCCCAAGAGCGTGGTAGCCCTTTAAGTTTCAAAATACCGGTGAAGCCTACAGCTGGGTTAGCTTAAGCTAACTCGGCTTTTTTATGCCTAGCCTAAATGCTCAAACAAAATCCGCCTTATTTCCTCGCGGTATTGCGCCTCTTCGTTCGCTAATTGGTGG
>Ga0079226_10000329_pt1 | contig 32439 bp, 29 predicted proteins | sample Poulit2014_FD_76345 | JGI IMG/M metagenome (GOLD analysis project Ga0079226, IMG submission 76345) | Agricultural soil microbial communities from Georgia to study Nitrogen management - Poultry litter 2014 | ecosystem: Environmental > Terrestrial > Soil > Agricultural land | place: USA: Georgia...
AATGCAATCCGATCTTTTACTTCATATTGAATCATTTTGTAAACCTCACTTGAAATACTCATCATTATTTTCCCCTCTTTTAGGTGCTTCTGCTTTTGAAACATATCGATCTTCCGACATGATTACCGGCTTCCTTATACTATGGTAGGTTTCACCGTCTATATTTACTTGCTGAATCAAATTTCTAGATTGTATATGTGGATCATTCATTACATCTCCAAGTCCATGAACAGGCGAGACACAACAGTCAGAGTTGGAAAACTTTTCTACCCAAAAAAATTGGTCTTCTTGTTTGAATAACTTTTGTAAATTTTTTTTTAATTTTTCCTGGACCTGGACTGGTTTTAGATGAAGATCAATCCAATGCTCATGGTCTAGAATGGTACAAAACTCTTCCCAAAACTTTCTCTCCAGACAAGCAACACTCATCCACTTATTATCTTTTGTCTCATATAAGTTGTAACAAGCTAACCCACCTGTCAATCGTTCAGCTCCTGGTATATGTTCCTTACCGGTAAAGGAATCTGGAATTAGAGATGGCATTAAAGATAGCGTCCCGTCAAGCATTGATACATCAATATACTGGCCTTTACCCGTTCTTTCCCTATGAAACAGAGCTAATAGAATTGCTGATATTGCCATCATTGAGCCACCTGCTAAATCAGCAACTTGAAACCCTGGAACAACTGGATTACCGTCACGATCACTTTGATATTTAGCTAATCCACTGAGACTGGTATAATTCAAATCGTGACCAGCCATTTGTGCATATGGACCAGTTTGCCCAAACCCTGTTAATGAACAATAAATAAGTCCTTTATTTATATCCTTTAAATTCTCATAATCTAGTTTAAGTCGTTTCATTACACCCGGACGAAAACCTTCAATTAATACATCAGCTGTCCTAACTAATTCTAAAAATTGTTGGTACTCTTGATTATCCTTAAGATTTAGAGTAATACTCTTTTTTCCTCGATTTAAAGCGACAAATCTAGCCCCCATGTCTTGAATATCGGATGACATATGACGTAAATAATCACCTGCTTTTTTATCCTCTACTTTTATCACTTCAGCACCGTAATCTGAAAGGAATAATGTACAGTATGGACCTGGATATAAGCGAGTTAGGTCAAGCACACGAATTCCTTTAAGCATCGGTATTTCCTCTTTTCGTAATAATTACGAATGTACTAATACTATTAGCAATTAATTCAGTATTCTCATTAAATATTTCTGCCTTTACCGTTGCAATCTGTTTACCAAACGTAACAACTTTACTTTTAGCTATGAGTTTTCCATCTGTAATTGCCTTTGTGTAATTGATTGAAATATTTATGGTAGATAAAGATTGATCTACCTGCAATTTCGTACGAACACTTAATCCACTAACTGTATCCAGTAATGATGCATAAACGCCACCATGCACCATATCATTTGTATTCCAATGTTTATTAGGATCTAATTGAAGTAAAACTTCAGCATATCCTTCGATTGATTCTACAAATTGAATATCGAGTAATTGACCAAAGGTGGAATTCCCATGTAAATGTCTAATAAACTTTTCATCTTGTAATTCCACTGACATATTCTCCACCTCTTTCTATAAACCTAACCTCTTGGCAATTATATTAAGTTGAATCTCCGAAGTTCCTTCACCAATCGTGAAAATCCGTGCATCTCTTACTAATCTTTCAACAGGATATTCTCTGCTGTATCCATAGCTACCATGTATTTGTAAGGCTTCATTTGTAATACGTACCGCTGTTTCAGAAGCATATAACTTTGCAATTGACGCCTCATTTGCATAATCTTCGCCAGCATCTTTTAAGTATGCGGCTTTATAAACGAGTAATCGTGCAGCATCTATCTCCATACGCATTCTAGCTAATTTATGTTGAATAGATTGAAATTTACCAATTTGTTTCCCGAATTGATTGCGCTGCTTCGCATATTCTAAAGCCAATTCAAAGGCTTTCTCTGCGACCCCCACCGCTCTAGCTCCTACAACAATTCTGCCGGTGGTTAGCGAACTTAGAATATTATAGAACCCCTTATCCCCTAACTTATTCTCTTTTGGAATTCGACAATCTTCAAAAATTAATTCTGATGTATCAGATGTCTGTATACCATGTTTTTCCATCTTTTTTGCAACTTGAAAACCTGGTGCATTTGTTGGAACTAAATATAATTGAATACCTTTAAGTCCTAAAGATGCGTCTTCTTTTGCAGTAACAACAACATAATCAGCAATTCCACCATTTGTGATCCAAATCTTAGAACCATTCAAAATATATTCATTACCTTCCAATCTAGCTGTAGTTTCTATCCCAGCTACATCAGACCCAACATTTGGTTCTGTAATTCCAATCGCAAAAACACTTTCACCCTTCGCGGCTTCTTGAAGATACTTTTGCTTTTGCTCTTCTGTACCACCATTTAAGATGGCAGATGTCGGAACAGATGAGTGTACAACAAGACCTGATGTAATACCGGAGTTAATCTTACCGAACTCTTCAGCAAACAAGCAGAATGTAATCGTATCAGCCCCCATACCCCCGTATTCTTCAGGCAGTGTCATTGCCAAGAATCCAAGTTCCCCCAACCTCTTGAATAAAAAGGTTGGGAACGCTTCCTTCTTCTCATATTCATCCACAATTGGGAGAACTTCTTTTTCTGCTACATTTCGAAATGTTTTTTTTGCCATCAATTGTTCCTCTGTAAACGAGAAATTCATACTTTCACCCCTATCATTTATACATTTCTTGCCCCTAAACTTTTCCCGCCATCAACATGAAGGACTTGGCCTGTAACATATCTGGCTTCTTCTGATGAGAAAAATAATACTGTATTAGCAATATCGGAAGGCTTTCCGATTATAGGAGTTGGTTGAGCTGCTATTAATCGATCCTGTACATCCTCTCTTAGACTTCTAATTAAAGGTGTGTCAATTAAACCAGGCGCAATACAATTAACCGTTACACCGTATTTTGCAAATTCTAATGCAAGTGCACGAGTTAAACTCACAATTCCACCTTTTGATGCAGAATAATTAGATTGACCCACCTGACCTAACCAAGCTCTAGATGAAATATTGACAATTCTTCCGTACTTTTGTTCTTTCATTTGTTTTAAGACTGCTTTTGAAACAATCCAGGCACCTTTTAGGTTTACATTAACAACAAAATCAAAATCCTCTTCTGGCATATTTAGAATTAAGTTATCTTTTACCACGCCTGTATTGTTAATAAGAATATCAAGTCCTTCATTTTCTTTAACGATACTAGATACCATAGCCTCTACTTGCTCCATTTTCGTAATATCTGCAATCTGATATGATGCTCTGAAACCTGCATCACTCATTTCTTTTGCGACTTTACTGGCTTTTTTTTCATCAATATCGTTAATAACAACGCTTGCACCGTTTTCAGCTAAATTCCAGGCAATCCCCTCGCCAATTCCGCTTCCAGAACCGGTTACCAATGCTACTTTATCTTTAATATTCATAGTTATTCTCCCTTTGGTTTTCTTTTCACCATAATTGTCATTGTACCTTCTTGAACCACTTTTTCATTTTGATTGAGCAATTCTACTTTTCTAGTAATTATTCCTCGATCAGCCTTTGATGTTTCCCGCATATGTTCAATCGTCATTCTAAAATGAACCGTATCATCTAAATATATCGGTCCTGTAAAATTCCATTCCAGTCCTAAAAAGGCGATTACGGTTCCTTCAAATATTCCAATTCTCGTCATTAGTCCTGATGCAATAGATAATCCAAGTAACCCATGAGCTATTCTCGTTTCATATGGCGAATTACTTTTCGCATACTCTTCATCTGTATGAATGAGATTAAAGTCACCAGATAATCCGGCAAAATTTACTACATCCGTTTCTGTAATCGTTCTCCCTGGTCCGGTATAAACATCTCCTACATTAAAGTCTTCATAATGAAGCCCCATGTTTACTACTCCTTTCATTAAGTACTACTAATCCATCTAATGCTTTAACACCCTTTCCTTCTTCATATACCATCAATGGATTTATATCGATTTCAGATAAATATGCTTCATTTTTATAAGTAAATGCAGCAAACTGTTGAATGGCCTGTTTTAATGCATCTATGTCTCTTCTTAACTGTCCCCTTGTTCCAAACAGTAGTTTTTTCCCTTTTAATTCTTCGATCATTCCATCGATATCGAGATCTACTACAGGTAGAGCACGCATCGTAATATCTTTCAATACTTCAACATAGATTCCACCTAAACCGAGCATGATAACTCCACCAAATATTGGGTCCTTTTTATAACCCAAAATCATTTCAAGGCCCTGTTCAGCCATCTCCTGAACTAAAATGGATTTCACCTCTGCATTCGGTGCATATTTTTCTACGTTTTTATGAATAGACACATAGGCTTCTTTAACTTCTTCTTCATTTTCCACACCAACCACTACACCGCCAATGTCTGATTTATGAAGAATATCTTTAGATTCAACTTTTAAAACGACTGGATAACCGATTTCATTTGCAGCTTTAACTGCCTCCTCCACATTTGCCGTTTTGATATCTGTTGTTGAAGGAATATAATTTTTCGTAAGTAAGTATTTACTTTCATATTCAGTCAAGTTGTAATATTCGAATAATTCATCTTGTAAATCTGTACTTGTACTTGTTTTGGTGTCCATTAGTTCAATTGCAGAATTTAATTCTTCATGTCGTTCATAATGATCAGCATAGATGCCTATTATTTTAGCTGCCTCAGAGAATGTTGTAAAAAAAGGCTTTTTCTTCTGTTTCATCCACTCATAACTGACTTCTGGGTCCCCCGATCTTGAAGTCCATAATGGAATTATTGGAATATCGTACTTATCCATTTCTGATAGTACACTTCGTGTCATCTTTTTCGTATTTTCACCCAGCATGTATGGTATTGGAACTATCAAAATATCTGTATTTGGATCATTAGCTAAATAGCCTAAAAATTCATTGAATAATTCCGGTCTTTCAAAGACATATGTTGTTAAATCTAAAGGGTTTCGAATATCGACATTATCTGGCATTTCCGCTTTAATCTTTGAGAGTGTATCTGTCTCTAAGTTAACAACATTTAACCCATTTAGTGCACATTTATCTGCTAATATTCCATTCCCTCCGCCCGAAAATGACATAATACCAACGCGACGTGCTTTTCTAATTCCATACGTTGAAATTAACCAAGATAAGTTAATTAATTCATCGATATCATTAGCTTTAACAATACCGCATTGTTTAAACACTGCATCAATAACCTTTTGTTCACCAGCCAGTGCACCAGTATGGGATAATACTGCTTGTTGTCCTGATGCAGTTTGCCCTATCTTTAAGGCAACTATTGATTTACCTTTTTGACGTGCATACTTAGAAGCTTCCATAAATTTCTTACCATTTTTAATACCTTCAATTAAGATAGTGATAACATCGATGTCATCATCATCTGCATAGAATTTTATGAAATCTGCTATTTCCAAATCTGCTTCGTTTCCAGGAGAGGCCCAATACTTAAACCCTATTCCGATGTCATTGGAATCTAATAATGCTCTCCCCATTCCACCACCTTGCGTGGCTAAACCTACATTACCAGGAATGAATGTTTCTGGTGCAAACCTCGGTGAAATGGAAATTCCTATTCTTTTTTTCAAATTAAACAACCCGGGTACATTAGGTCCGTAAATTCGAATTCCAGTTTGTTTGGCGAAGTTTTTAATTTCATTTTGAATAGTTCGTCCTTCTTCACCAAGTTCTGCAAAACCCGATGTCGCAATTATAATAAACTTAACTCCTTTATCTTCACACTGTTTAAGTGTTGATAATACAAGTTTTGCCGGTAAGCAAATTGCCACAACGTCAATTTTACCTTCAATTACATCTAATGATTGATATGCCTTTAACCCTTGTATATCAATTGCTTTCGGATTTACAGGATAAATCTCACCCTGTAGATCTGATTTTAAGAGATTATAAACAACTCGACCTCCTACTTTTATTGGGTTACTTGAGGCACCAACTACTGCCACACTGTTAGGTGAAAATAAATTTGTTAAATCACTAAAATAGTAATTTTCATTAATCAAAACAACACCTCCATAATCTTCTCTTCACAATTATTAATGCAAGGATAATGCCAAAATGATTTTTGTTATTAGAAAAGCATTATTCAAATCATTTCTGCATTTTTAAAGAAATTTAATGCATTTATGCATAGGTCATTAATTATTCTTCTGATAATTAGAAAGCAAAACATCATTATGAAACATTACTACTATGGTAAAATCTGATATTTTAACATCTAATGCAATTATACATTAATAAATGCATGATTGCATTAATAATTAAAAATAATGTGAATAAAACAAAGAAACAAAAAACTAACAAGGGATAACAATATAACAAATTTCATATTTCGTTTCATTCCAATTTCAATTGAATTCGTTCTTGTTAATCCTCCTAGCAATAATGTTAATGCTGAAAAAGGTGAAATTGGTACAGAAAGAGCCCAACTAGCAAGCATCCCCATAGCTATTATTCTATGATGTTCCATAAATACTGGTGTAGTACTTAGTGTTACAGCCATCACTGTAATGATAATAATTGGATGAAATCCCAAAAAGGCTAAAACACAAGTAGTAATCATTATTATTAAAATAAGTAGTAAAGGATGATCGACACCTATAAACTCTAGAAAATAGACAATCGCATCTCCTGCGCCTATATTTATAATTGCCTGTCCAAAAACACCCGCAGAGATAAATAATGTTAGTTCGTTTCCCATTCTCGGAATATTTACTTGGGTATATTCTTTTAATTGATTAACTAAAAAACTTACCTTTTCATAAAAAAGAGTCCAAACAAAACATAATATTATAGAGAATATAGATATTATTGGTATGACTGATATATCCCACAAATGTTCAAAAAGCATTATAATTGTCGTTATTGCAACGGTGATGCACATCAATTCAACTACCTTGTACCATGCCTTACGGAAAGTGTTACTATCCGAAGTCTTTAAATTAGGTAAATCTAGTGGTTCATTATATTTAGATTCTAATAAAACACCTAGTATTATACCCATTCCCGCAATAACAAAACCAACAGGAAATAGTTCAATCCAGCTAACATTAAAATACGATAACAATAAGGCAATCGATATATAATATGGTGACCAAAAAATAGCAAGTGGATAACCTCTAGCTAATGCCTTATATCTCATATCTTTATAGGGTTGATATGAGGGTGTATTCGTTAACTGATAAACCAATGTAACTGCACCCAAGTTCATAAGTACACAGAAGGCATAAGTCATTAATTTTGTCATTAGGTAAAGCCTTCTTGTACTTGTAATATAAAAGTTATATAATACTTCCATGAAATCTAGGTATTTTGCAGCCTTTAACGGAATACCAAGTAACGGTACAAAGATAAATATGGATAAGATACTTACGTTTGCATCAAAGCTATAAAAAGCTTCTATCCAACTATTCCCAATAGAAAATAAAATGAATGAAATAATTAACAATCCTGAAATCATTAATTTTGAACTTCTTTTTAATGAAGGAAAATAGAAACCAATTACTAATATTGCAAATATATTTATAAAAATTGACAATAATGGATGCGTGAATACTACAGATACCAAATAAGAAATACCCATTAAGAGTACAAAGCCTGGCCGTAATATTATTTTATTGTACATTTTCTATCATCATCTACTTACTTTTGAGGAATTCCTTTTTTAACTGATTGGCAATTATATTTTTCTGTATTTCGCTTGTTCCCTCATATATTCTAGTTACCCGCGCATCACGGTAATAACGCTCAATCGGATATTCTGCAATATATCCCATTCCCCCATGGATTTGTACTGCCAAATCCGCGATTCTATTATATACTTCTGAACCATACAATTTCGCCATGGCAGCCTCTTTAATCACATTTTTCCCTTGATCTGTCATCCAAGCTACACGATATACTAAGCTTCTTAACGTTTCAATTTCAAGGGCGATATCAGCTAGATAGTGTTGAATGATCTGTTGTTCAAATATTGGCTTCTCAAATTGAATCCGTTCCATTGCAAACTCTAAACTATATTCTAATAACTTCACGCATGAACCTAAGTTTCTAGCTGCCAAACCTGTTCTGCCATTTGCTAAAATTTTAAGAGCGTTTACATATCCACGGTTCACTTCACCTAGAACATTCTTTTCTGGTACTTCACAGTCTTCAAAAAACAATTCTACAGATCTAACACCATGAAGCCCCATCTTCTTTTCTGCTTTCCCTATTATAAAACCAGGAGTATCTCTATCAATTATAAAAGAAGTTATACCTTTTCCCCCGGCATCCGGATCTGTTGCTGCCATTACGGTAAAGACATTAGCAATGTGCCCATTTGTAATATAATGCTTGGAACCATTTAAAATATATTTATCCCCTTTTTTCACAGCTGTTGTTTTCAAATTGGATGCGTGGGAGCCAGCGCTTGGCTCTGTTAAAGCAAATGAACCAATCCACTCTCCACTTGCTAGCTTCGGTAAATATTTTTCTTTTTGTTCCTCTGTTCCAAGTTCAACAATTCCTACTGTTCCAATGGCATTATGGGATCCAAGTAAAGTCGTATAACCATTTATTGTTTTTCCTAACTCTTCATATATTGCACTCTTTCCGACCATATCTAATCCCAGCCCACCATACTCTTCAGGAATACTAAGTCCAAACAAACCGAGTTCCCCAGATTTCTTTAAAATAGGTTTAGGAATATCATCCATCTCTTCAATTTCTTTAGCTGCAGGATCAACCACTTCACTGACAAACTTCTTCACTACTTTTTTTAAATCCATCAACTCTTCCGTTAATTCAAAATCCATTATAATTCCTCCCTCTGAATGTTTCCACTTGTTCACTTTCATAATGCAAGAATAATGCCATAACCTAAAAGCCAATTGATTAGTATTTTTGCATCAATATTAATGATGTAAAGTTAAATTCAATGCACAACCGCATTAATATTTGATGATTTATTATCTAATATCAATCATTACTTTATTTAAGGTCATGAAAAAATAATGCAAAAGAGCATCAACTAATGTAAACTTGCATCATTTTTCACATTTTCGTTCAAACATGATGTGAAAATATTTATTTACAACCATATGACCTAACACTTCCAATGTAAATATATTTAGGAAGTTACTTCGAAATAAAAGAACTTATCACGCAATTCTAATCCAGTTACCAAAACCCCCCTTTGAATTATCGTCCCTTCGTAAGGGCCTATCTGTTATTAGAAGGATTTCAACTACTACTACTCCCCACTTGTCCGGATAGTTACCATCAAGAGTAAGATCTACTTCAACTTCAACATTTTTCATGACATATCTGGGAAGTTTCATCCCACAATGTTTCCTTATTAATCATCAACCACCTCACCCTTAACAAGCGCTGAAGAAGTACAGTATTGTAAACTCGTCGCCTATGCTGTTGTTGGATTATCGTTATCCAATTAAGTGCTATCTGTACTAGCTTTATTAATTCAGTCAACAGAGGTATCACTTTATTCTTCAAAACAATCATTAGATCAATCTCTTACCAGATGTCTTTCAATTCAGAAAATCGTTTTAAAAAGTGACTATCATAAAATGAGGAAATAATAATTACATTTCGATCCTAAATTAAGCAAGGATTTTGGTCATGTTATTTGTTTGTTTTTTACAGTAGTAAATTTAAAGACTTATAGAGCATCTAAAGTGATATACTCTTGATGCTGCCCTTAGCGGGGTTTATAGTAATGAACATAATAACGTTTGTCGTCCTTTACTTTAGGTATACGATATTTTATTTTTTTATCGAATTACAGAAACAAGATTTTAGCTATTTCAGATGAAAGAGAGCCTTTTAAAGCGCTACAATATTTGATTTAATTCTTATTATTATTCACTTCACATAAACTTTTTTATGTTTTTCAATAAACCACTCAAAGCTTCTGACGGAATTTGTTCCCATTTAATAATAGAATCAAACCACTTTAATAAGGACTGATTGGAAAAGAGATTATCATCAAGACCGTTCGCAAGTATATAGCGATAAATATATTCTAAAGTTATATATAATTTTCTGTAGTTCCCTTGTTCTACTACTTGTGTATTTGCCTCCTCTAATAAAAGGCTTGCAGCAAGCACATGATACATTCGATTTAATAATTGTTTTGCGGGTAATTCCTTTTCCGTACCATTCATATTTATTACTATTTCTGATTGTTCCTGAATTTTATCCGTTATTTTTGTAAGTAAGGCTCCTGCTTGTTGCACCAGAGAATCAGATACACCACCGATACGTTTATAAATATCTGCAAAGAATACCTCGCCTGCATTATCCTTAATTAGAGCTCGTATTACATCTAAGACAATAATATTTGTTGTCCCTTCCCAGATTGATCCTAAGTGTGCATCCCGTACAAGCTTAGGATCCACCCAATCTTCTATATAACCATTTCCACCTCTTGCTTCCATTCCTTCTGCGGTGGCATACCTAGCCCGTTTACATATATAGCCCTTAAGTATTGGCGTTAAAATTCGTAATAATTTTTCATCATATTGACTACCGTTATCTGCTTTATCATAGACTGATGCTGTATAGAAACAACAGGATGCAGCTGCTTCTGCATCAAGCAATAATTCGAATAGGGTTTCTTTCATAAGCGGTTTTTCAGCTATTGAGCCTCCAAACGCTTTCCTGCCACGTGTAGAAACAAGTGCTTCTAAAAATGTTCTTCTCATCATTGCACTTGAACGAATAGCGTTTGATAAACGAGATGAATTGACCATCGACATCATCTGTTTCGTACCTTTTGTAATGTCACCAACAACATAGGCAATTGCTCCTTCAAAGGTCACTTCACCTGACGCAAAATCCCGGGTACCGAACTTATCTTTTAATCGATTAATATTATAATGATTAAGTGTCCCATCCGCTAATCTTCTTGGCATTAAAAACATTCCAAGACCTTTTGTTCCTTCTGAAGCACCTTCTGGACGAGCTAAGACTAACGCCAATTCAGCTGAAACATTAGAACAAAACCATTTATCTCCCCATAATTCCCAATGATTTCCGGCCCACTTTGCCTTTAATGTGTTAGCACCAACATCCGATCCCCCTTGCTTTTCTGTCATAAATTGAGCGCCCATCCATAATTCACTAAGGTCTGTACTAGTCAAACGCGGCAAGTAAGTTTCTTTCAAATCCTGATCACCGTATTTGCTTATAACACGTGCTGCTGCATCTGTCATGCTTATTGGACAACATAAGCCAAACTCAGACTGTGCAAATAAATACCAAAATCCATACTTTAATATATGTGGGATTTTATCAGGAAATCCTAACACTGGCTTATGAGACATTGCAGCAAGTGCATATTTACTAATTCCTAACTCTCGCATTTCTGTGTATGATGGGTGATATTCAACCTCGTCTATACGTTCTCCTTTCGCATTATAATTAGTCAATACTGGCGGGTTCTTATCTGCTTTTCGGGATAATTCATCTAACTGATCACCTGCCTCTTCTCCTAATTCCCTTAAAATAGGCAAAGCACGTTCATAATCTTCATTGGAAAGATACCGATTGAGAATAAAGGACAAATTATGATCTTCCTCAAAAAAGTTTAAACCTTTCGTATCTGGCATGGCACCGACATATGCTTCTTTTAAATTCGTTTTCACACTCACAAATGGCCCCCCTTATTTATCTTGTTACTTATAAATTAATACCGACTTAATTTTCTTTTGTAATTTTCCATCTTCTAATTCACTAAACGAATAGAACACTTTTTACTAATGGAAATTCTATCAATTATAAAATTAAAGTATCATTATAATAACCTCAAACATTTAGGTTTTTTTATTTTATTAAGAAATGTTCCTCTATCTTAGAATCCTCCCAAAAAGACTATAGGACATTTATAAAACAAGAATTTATTCCCATCTCTATCAATCATATCTTTTCACAACCGTAGCAATACCCTGGCCAACTCCAATGCACATAGTTGCTAACCCATACTCAACTTCTCGTCTCTTCATTTCATGTAATAACGTCGTTAATATTCTTGCTCCACTTGCTCCTAGAGGGTGCCCATAAGCAATAGAGCCACCATTGACATTTACTATATCCCTATTTAAAGATAACTCATTCATACATGCTATTGATTGAGCTGCAAAAGCTTCATTTAATTCAACCAACCCTATATCCAAAATTGACAGATTCGCTCTTTGAATAGCTTTATTTGTCGCTGGTACCGGACCTATACCCATAATGGAAGGATCTACCCCTGCAACAGCAAATGATTCAATCGATGCAATAGGTGATAGTCCGAGTTCTTTTGCCTTTTTCTCACTCATTATCAATACAGCAGCTGATCCATCGTTAATTCCAGAAGCATTTCCCGCTGTTACTGTTCCACCTTCATAGATAGATTTTAGACTCTGTAGTTTTTCCAGTGAGGTATTGGGTCGTGGATGTTCATCATGTTCTACCACTATTGTTTCTTTCTTTTGTTTTACCTCAACGGGAACAATTTCATCCAGTATTTTTCCAGTTTCCATTGCAACCTTAGCTTTTTGTTGACTATTGTAGGCAAACTCATCTTGACTTTCCCGGGATATGCCATACTTTTTAACCACATTATCTGCGGTTTCAATCATTGAGTAGGGATAATGCTTCTCAGATAACTTTTTATTCACAAATCTCCATCCAATAGTTGTATCGTAAGTCTCAACTGACCTTTGAAATGCTTTAGTTTGCTTTGCCATGACAATCGGCGCTCTAGTCATGCTTTCTGTTCCGCCTGCGATAAAAATATCACCTTCTCTACACATCACTGCTTTAGCCGCTTGATTTACTGCTTCAAGACTTGAACCACACAAACGATTTACCGTAACACCTCCTACCGACAAAGGTAATTCGGCTAAAAGAGATGCCATTCTAGCAACATTTCGATTGTCTTCTCCACTTTGATTGGCGCAACCTACATAGACGTCTTCAATTTCTTCAACAGGAAAATCATTGCGTTTAATAAGTTCTTTTATAACTATAGCTGCAAGATCATCTGGCCGTAGATCTTTTAAGGCTCCTCCATATCTACCTATAGGTGTTCTAATTGCATCAATTATTACAGCTTTCTCCATAATATACCTCCCTTGACTGATTTCCATCTGCTTGTTTTAAATAAGTAAATCTGTACACTTATATAATGCAAAAATGATGCCATACTCTAAAAGGCTAATTGATTAGTCTTTTTTTCATCAATGTTTATGATGTAAAGTTAGTTCTATGCACAACTGTTGATTCTAGTTTATCGTTTACAACAACCGTATTAACATTTTGGTATTTTGTCTATCATCAATCATTACTAAATTTAGTCATGAGAGGGTAATGCAAGACAGCAACAAATTAATGTAAATTGGCATTGGTTTAACATTTATATAATTTTGAGTTTTATTTAACCGTTACAACACTGATTTAAAAATACATTAAAATTAATAAAATATTAATTTTTTTATGACCTAACTAAATATACCATTGACTATTTCTACTCTTGTTCTGGGAAAGTAGCTTATATTCTTGGTAACTTAACTTTTCAGGTTCATCCATTATCGAAACCATTTCCTTTTGTTCATCACCTAAATGCTATCGCCTCTTCATATAAAAAATAATAGTGTTTACTATTGCTTCAAAAACAGTATAGAACTTCACCCCCCCTAAACTTAAAAAATATTCCGACTATCGCAAAATAAATCCCACTCCATTTGATTTACTGGATGTCAAGAAATCGGATACATAAAATGTTGAATTTCCTAATATCTCTACTGCGCTCCGCTTGTTGCCCTCTCAAGTGACGTAAGGGTATTATGACCATTTAAATACTTATTCAAAGATACCCCCTATATAATGACCCCTTAGTTTTGAAACAATTCAATTTCCCGGTTTCTTTCTTGAATTTTTTGCAAATGTTTAAATGTCTCTACGGATTCTCGGTTACCCAAAGGACCCGATTTAATTACTTTTTAAAATCAAATTATTATAAATCAACTACCGAAATGGATTGTAAAATGGATAGACATTTCTGAATTAACCTACTTTGATAATTACTATTATCATTCAAACCTTAACCTTATCAAAAAAGGACACAACTTCTTCCATTTCGCTCACGTTTTCCAAATTCAACACCTTATTAGCCATACTCTCTCTTTCATTCCTTGCGATTCCTTTCGCCAAATTCGAAAACTTATCAAGTAGATCCATCCCAGTAACCGGATTCTCTGGATCTCCTTTAGGATAATCCGTTTGCTTAGTAATGATTTCCCCACTTGAAAGCTTAACTTCAACTTTTACTCCCCATTTTTCAGGATAATTCCTATCAATGTCTTGGTCTACTTCAACCTTCACCTTATTCATGACATTTAGAATTTCTTCATTCCATGATGTCTCTTGATTAAATGCATCCAATCCACCTTCGCCCGTCATCAATGCTAAAGCCGTGCAATATTGCAAACTAAATTTAGAAGCATATTTTGTTTGAGGGTTATCATTATCCGTAATATTAAGTGCCACCTGGTAAGTTTTCACATGTATTCTTTCAATATCTTCACCCGAAAGATTTCTTTCTTTCTTTAAATCAATCATTAGATCCATCGCATGATGCGTATGTCGGCAAGATGCATGGATCTTAAATCCATTTTCCATAATCTTAAATTGTTTTCCTAGATTATCCGTAACCTTAGACTCATCAGAATCTTCACTCATCGCTTGAAAAAATCCCCGGTCCCCTTCTAGTATTTTACTTGCACCTGTAAATCCTTTCTGTGCAAGCAGACCACTAATGACACCATTCATGGCAGCTTTACCAGGATGAAGCTGTTTGGACATAGTACCATCTTCAATAAATTCCCATAAACCTGCCGCCTGGGTACCAGCACTGCCTAAGGTGTGAATAATTTGTTCTTCATTTAATTCCAGTAATTTTGAAACGGCCGCTGCTGCACCAAATGTTCCGCATGTAGCTGTATTATGCCAATAGTAATAATGAGAAGGAGTAACAGCTTCACCGATTCGATAGCATACTTCATAACCAATAACAACGGCCGTAATAAGGTCTTTTCCAGTTAACTTTTTCCACTCTGCTACGGCTATTGCAGCAGGTATTACTACTGTCGCTGCGTGAATAATGGAGCCCTTATGAATATCATCCAATTCAACAATATGGCTAGCCGCACCATTTACAAGTGCCGCTTGTGCAACAGACGTTTTTCCACCTGTGACTAATGTAGCTTGCGGTTCCCCGCCCATTTCCACTGCAAAGTCATGAATCATTTGCACTGGTGGTTTCGTCGAGCCAGCAATCGCAGCGCCGAAATAATCAAGAATACATAACTTCGTAAATTCTACGACTTCTTCAGGAATATCTTCATAATTTGTTTTGATTATATATGAGGCCAACTTGTTACTTAATTCCATTATTCTCTCTTCCTTCCATTAAACTAACCTTTTTTTACTTGCTCTTTCTCTAAAACGTTATCTAGTAATTTATTCGTCTTATTTGGAGCATACTCTTTTTTATAGATCATAAAAGTACGCTTGTAAGTGATAACCGTTTCTTCCTGTTGGTTATATCCTACTGTTCTTACGGTTACGATTCCAACAATTGGGCGGGACTTAGATTCTCGTTTTTCAAGAACTTCGGAATAAGAATAGATGGTATCCCCTTCAAATACAGGATTTGGTAGACGCACCTCATCCCAGCCCAGATTCGCCATCGCGTTTTGTGAAATATCGGTAACTGACTGTCCAGTTACCAAAGCTAAAGTAAATGTGGAATCGACCAAAGGCCGTTTAAACTCTGTTTGCTCGGAATAATAATCATCAAAATGAATCGGGTTTGTATTTTGTGTTAACAGTGTTACCCAAATATTATCTGTCTTTGTTATCGTTCTCCCTAGTGGATGTGGGTAAATATCACCTATTTCAAAATCTTCATAAAATCGACCTTTCCATCCATCTTTAATACTCACTGTTATCCCCCCTCAAATTAATTTTTTACAAAGTTTTTATTAAATCCCAATTCATTCAATATTTCCCCTGTATGCTCGCCTAGTTCTGGAACAGGATTCATGACAGGCTCAATCCCACTTAGTGTCACTGGTGGTTTCAATGCAGAGATTTCTCCTGCAGGTGTTTGCACTGTTGTCCATCGGTTTCGTGCCGCTAATTGTGGATGATCATAAAAATCCTGTAAATTATTCAATCTTGCATTCGCAATTTTAGCTTCCTCTAGACGGGTAATAACCTCACCAGAATTCAATTCATCAAAGCTTTCTTCAATAATGGTTCTTAATTCTTTTCGATTTTCTGAACGCTTGGAATTATTATCAAATCTAGAGTCACTCGCTAAGTTAGGCTTCTTCAAGACAATATCACAAAACTTCTTCCATTCTCTTTCGTTTTGTAAGCCGATAAATACGGTCTTCTCATCACCACAAACAAATGGGCCATAAGGGTAGATAGTCGCATGACTTGCTCCCGTACGCTTTGGTTCTTTTCCACCGTAAACGGAATAATACATCGGAAATCCCATCCATTCTCCAAGTGCTTCTAACATGGAAATCTCCATGACAGTTCCTTTTCCTGTCTTCCCGCGATTTAAAAGTGCTGTTAATATTCCAGAATACATGTACATTCCAGCAGCAATATCTGCTATTGAAATCCCTGTTTTGGAAGGGGTATCTTCACTACCTGTTACAGAAACAAGCCCAGCCTCACATTGAATCAATAAATCATATGCTTTTTTATGTTCATAAGAACCATTTTTCCCGTAACCAGAAATACTTGAGACAATGAGTTTTGGATTCTTCTCAATAAGTTCTTCCGGGTCAAAGCCCATTCGCTCTATGGCTCCTGGTGCAAGGTTCTGGACGAGCACATCTGCTTGTTCTAATAACTTACCTAAAACTTGTTTCCCTTTATCGGTCTTTAGGTCTAAGGTAAGCGATTCCTTCGAACGATTACACCATACAAAATGACTTGACATTCCGTTTACTGTCGTATCATAATTCCTTGCAAAATCACCTGTTTCTGGGCGTTCTATTTTAATAACCCGAGCTCCTAAATCTGCTAATTGCCTTGTGGCAAAAGGTACTGCTATTGCCTGTTCCAAAGAAACAACGGTAACTCCTTCTAATGGTAACAAAAGAATTCCTCCTTTTATTTTTTAAATTATTCGTGAATATCTGCATGTAACAATATCTTCCTAGCACGCTCTGCCACGGGAATATCAACCATTTTCCCATTCACTTGAACAGCCCCTGCCCCGTTATTTTGGGTCCCGTTATACATTTGAACAATTGCTTTTGCCTCCTCAATTTCCGTTTGAGATGGCGAATAGATCTGGTTAACTATATCTATTTGTTTCGGATGAATCAGTAACTTTCCTTGAAAACCAAGTCTTTCACCTAGCTCTGCATCCCTTTTTAACCCTCCTTCATTTTTAAAATCTGTATACACAGAATCGACAGGCGCTTCAATACCAGCTGCACGTGATACCTCGACCAATTTGGATTTGGCATAGAGTAACTCTGTCCCATGAATACCGGGGCTAATGTTAAGGTCGAGTTTAAAATCCTCCGCTCCAAAAGCCAGACATTGTATTCGCTTACTTGTTGATGCGATTTCGTAAGCATGATGAAGACCAGCAGCCGTTTCAATAAGAGGTACGATGGATATTTTGTAGTTATCTATGGAGTATTTTTTTTCTAAAGATGTTAGGATGTAGTCTATGATTATAATATCCTCTTTTGTGTTTACTTTCGGCAGGATAATTCCAGCCAAATCTTCCTTTACTATTTCATATAAATCATCGATAAAATAGCCAGTCGTTCGGTCATTGATCCGGACGTAATTCAGACTTCCCCTCGTTTCCTCAATAATCTGTGAAACTTTTAATCTTGCTGTTTCTTTTTCGCCTATCGATACCGCATCTTCTAAATCAAAGATAATAACGTTTGCATTCAATGCCTTCGCTTTCATTAAATGCTTATCATTGCTTCCAGGTATGAACATCCATGACTTCAACATTAAATACCCCCTCCTCTAAGGCAATCTTGTAATACTAAACCCCCATATCAAAGGTAAATACCAATAAATAACCGCAGTTAATAGTACAGAAAAGATAATATTCAGCCATATTCCCGCCTTTGCCATATCTGGTATCGTTAAAACACCTGAACTAAATACGATGGCATTAGGTGGCGTAGCGATTGGAAACATAAATGCGCAGGAAGCGGCAATGGTAGTACCTACTAAAAATGCCAACGGATTCACTTCTAAGGCAACAGCTAAAGCACCCATAATTGGTATCAGCATCGTTGCGGTTGCTGTATTTGATGTAATTTCGGTTAAAAAGATTACTAAAAAGATGATAGAAAATAGAATGACTATCATTGGTAAATGCGATAAACCTGTTAACTGAGTACCAATCCATTCCGTTAAACCTGAACTAGAGAATCCCGCAGCGATTGCTAAACCTCCACCAAATAGAATTAAAATACCCCATGGTAGTTTTTTAGTTACTTCCCAATTTAATAACGTTTCTCCCTTTTGTTTAGATGGGAGTAGAAAAAGAGCAAATGCGGCTATCATCGCAATCATTGCATCAGAGATATTTTGTGAAACATAAGGCTGAAGTAAGAAAGTACGAGTAATCCAAGCAGTTGCTGTTAATACAAACACAGTCGCAACCATTTTTTCCTCAATACTCATTGGACCTAATTCTTGCTTCTGACTGCTAATAATTTCTTTACCACCAGGTAATTCACTAACCTTAAACGGGAATAGCACCTTAACCAAAACGAAATATGCTATTGCTGTGAAAATGATAGCCACTGGAACACCGAATAACATCCAATTTGCAAAAGAAATTTCTATACCATATGTTTCATTTGCAAACCCAGCAAAGATCACATTAGGCGGTGTTCCAATTAACGTTCCAAGTCCACCTGTAAGTGCTGAATAAGAAATTGCTAACATTAATGCTTTACCAAATCTTTTTTTAGTAGCCTCTTTCCCGTTCACATGATAATTGTCCATTAGCTCATCAAATTTAAGTATGATTGCCGTCCCGATCGGAACCATCATCATCGTTGTAGCAGTACTTGAAATCCACATTGATAAAAAGGCTGTCGCTACCATAAAACCTAATATCAACCTTTCGGCACTCGTACCAACAACACTAATAATAGTTAAAGCAATTCGCCGATGTAAATTCCATCTTTCCATTGCCAGAGCAATCAAGAACCCCCCCATAAATAAAAATATAATGTCTGAACTGTACGAGGAGGTTGTTGCCCCTAAATCAAGTGCACCAGTAAGTGGAAATAATATAATCGGCAGAAGTGCTGTAACTGGAATCGGCATGGCTTCTGTCATCCACCAAACTGCCATCCATAATGTCACTCCCAAAACTGCCTGACCTTGATTCGAAAGCCCATTTGGTTCAAAAAATAACATTGTTAATAAAAATAGTAGTGGTCCTATAATTAATCCAATTTTCTGTGGGGTGTTATAGACAGGAGTTGGGGATTTCCTGGGTTGTTGTTTCTTTTCCGTATTATAACTTGATTCTGTCATGACCTCGGAACCGCGAACTGAAAATAACGATAAAAGTTGTTTTACTCCTAAGTGTTCCCGCCATAGTAATACCTTCGTTTTAGTTATGGTTTGCCACAAATGTTTCACCCCTTATCATATTAATTATTTACCTCCAAGTAGAAAGCGATTACAAAATCAATTATGGATAGTATAGATTGGATACAATTATTTTAGAATATATATTTGTAAACTTAACATTAGTACTTTTTTTACTATTCCTTATGCGATGGGGTTTTTATAAAAGAGACCTGATAAAAAACCTCTTTTTTGACCTATTGGAAATCCTTATTTTCCAATGAAGCAATCAGTTCTTTTCCTGTCCTTTCAATGTGTTTCGCTAAAAATCGTGTTGCTTTTTCCCCATCACCATCAAGAATGGCCTCTAAGATTGCCACATGCTCTTTATTTGACTTTTGTATTTGCCCCGGGATGATCTGCGGTGTATCCTGTGCAAATCCATGGGAAATTGTTTCAATAAATCCCAAAAGACGTGGACTGTTACAACGGCTGAATAATAATTTATGAAAATCAGCGTTTAATTCCACATAAGATTCACCAGATTCAGAATGAACCATCTCTTGATGTAATTTTGATAAACAGTCAAGGTCTTCTTTTGTATAATATTCGATACTTTTTCTTAATGCTACTGGCTCCAATATAGATCTTAATTCGTATATCTCCTGAATATCCTCTTTTTGGATCGCTCGTACGACAGCACCTTTATGTGGTTCATTCTTCACAAGACCTTCTAATTCTAAGGTACGCAAAGCTTCTCTGATAGGCATTCTACTAACACCAATTTGCTCCGCCAATTCCGTTTGCACAAGCCTTGCCCCTGGTTCTAAGTCTCCTTTTAAAATTGTTCTTCTTAGAACACTACAAACACGATTATGCAGCATTTCCCTGTCGCCTATTCTTAAATCCAATTTATTGGACATCGCTAATTCTCCTAAACTTGTTTTAAAGATATTGTGTACTACTTTCCTGATTTTTTTAAAATAGGGATTCTCTATCTCTTCAAATGTATTAAACGAATTTTTTATTCCGTTTTCCGATACTTATCTACACCTTCTTGATAATAGTCCCCGCCAAACATATCATTAATCACAATCGCAGGGAAATCTTCCACTTCCATTTTTCGGATTGCTTCTGTACCTAGTTCTTCATATGCAATGACTTCTACTTTCTTAATCGTTTTGGCAATGAGGGCTGCTGAACCACCTACTGCTGCGAAATATACTGCATTGTTATCCTGGATTGCCTTTTTCACCTGTTCGTTTCGATAGCCTTTGCCAATCACACCCTTTAGACCTAACTCTAATAATTTCGGCGTATAAGCATCCATTCGGCTACTGGTCGTTGGACCTGCAGAACCTATGACTTGACCAGGTTTTGCGGGTGTCGGACCAACATAATAGATAACTTGATTCTTTATATCAATCGGTAGTTTCTGACCATTTTCGAGTGCTTCAGCCATTCTTTTATGTGCAGCATCACGTGCCGTATAAACCGTCCCTGTTATATGTACTTGATCCCCCGCTCTTAAGCCTCTTACAGTATCATCATTAAGTGGTAGTTTTATTGATTTATGCATCACAATTACTCCTTTATAGGATTGCTAGTTGATGTCTGCTTGCGTGACAATTCAAATTAACCGCTACTGGCAATGTAGCAATGTGACATGCTTCCGCTTCAATTTTCACATCAAGTGCTGTAGTTGAGCCGCCAAGCCCTTGTGGTCCAATACCCAATCGGTTAACTTCCTCCATCAGTATTTCTTCTAAATCAGCTATCGTTTTGTCTGGATGACGTTCACCAATTGGTCGGAACAGTGATTTTTTCGCTAAAAAAGCACATCGTTCAAAATTACCACCAATACCAACACCTACAACTAGTGGTGGGCAAGCATTTGGTCCCGCAACCTTAACAATATCTAAGATATAATTCTTGATTCCAGTAAGACCATCAGAAGGTTTGAGCATTTTCATATCACTCATATTTTCCGCTCCCCCGCCTTTTGCGGTCATGTGAATCTTGATTTGATCTCCCTCCACCATTTCCATATGGATAACAGCCGGGGTATTATCACCAGTGTTTTTACGATTTAACGGATCCCCTACAATCGAGCTGCGCAAATATCCTTCCCCATATCCTTTTCGAACCCCTTCATTAATTGCGCCTGATAACTTTCCACCAACAATATGACAATCCTGCCCTACCTCAACAATGAATACTGCTGTTCCGGTATCCTGACACATGGGAACATGTTCTGAAGCCGCGATGTTGGCATTATCTACTAACTGTTGGAGCATATCTTTTCCAACAGGAGATTCTTCCGTACGTAATGCATGCTGGAATGCTTTAAATACATCATCACCCAAATGATAGTTTGCTTCTTGGCACATGTCAGCAACACTCTGAACAATTTCATCATACGTTATCTTCTTCATTTAAATCACCTTTCTGACTAAAGGTTAATACGAAAACTTCCATCAGCAGAGGTTGCCCACTGATGGAAATGCATTCAATGATTAAAAGGATCTTGGTAGTCCAAGAACATGTTGCCCAATGTAAGTGGTAATTAAATTATTAGTAACTGGAGCTACAATAAATAGTCTAGCTTCACGGAATTTACGCTCGATATGGTACTCTTTTGCAAATCCATATCCACCAAACGTATCCATTGCAGCATTTGCCGCTTTCCATGTGGATTCTGTTGATAAATATTTCGCCATATTCGCTTCTTCTCCACAATTTTCACCTTCATCAAATAGTTTTGCTGCTTTATCTCTCATTAATGTAGCTGCTTCTATGTCCATATACGATTGTGATATTGGGAATTGAACCCCTTGATTTTGACCAATTGGACGATTAAAGACAACACGTTCATTGGCATACTGTACAGACTTATCTACAAAATATTTTCCATCTCCAAGACTTTCTGATGCTATCAATATACGTTCTGCATTCATACCGCTAAGTACATACTTAAATCCCTTTCCTTCTACCCCAATCAAGTTTTCTTCTGGAATTTCTACATTTTCAAAGAATACTTCTGTTGTCGCATGGTTGATCATCGTTTCAATTGGCTGGATGGTAATATTATCTTGTTGATCTTTCATATCTAGAATAAATAAGCTAATGCCATCTGTTTTCTTTGCTGCTTGATCTTTCGGTGTTGTTCTTGCTATTAACAGCATTAGATCAGAATGCTCGGTACGGGAGATAAATATTTTTTGACCGTTCACGATGTATTTATTTCCTTGTTTTACTGCAGTTGTCGTAATGCTTGTTGTATCACTTCCTGCAGTAGGCTCTGTAATGCCGAATGCTTGAAGTCTCAATTCTCCACTAGCAATTTTTGGTAAGAAACGTTGTTTTTGTTCTTCACTCCCATGTCTTAATATCGCACCCATCGTATACATTTGCGCATGCCCTGCACCTGAATTACCACCAGAACGATTAATTTCCTCTAAAATAATTCCTGCTTCCAGCATACCAAGACCAGCACCACCGTACTCTTCAGGAATTAATACAGATAACCAGCCCTCGTTTGTCAGCGCTTTAATAAATTCTTCTGGATATTCATCATTTTCATCCGTTTCTCTCCAATAAGATTCTGGAAACTTCTCACATAATGCCTTAACACTGTCACGAATTAATTCTAAATCTTGAATTGTACTTGTAGCCATTTGATATTTCCCCTTTTTTATTTATTTTTCCAATTTGGTTGGCGTTTTTCGTTAAATGCAAGGATTCCTTCCTGTCTATCTTCTGAGTTAGCTGTCTTATAGTAATTATTTATTTCTATCGTTAATGCTGTATGGAGATCAGTTTGTAAACCATTATTCACAGACTCTTTCAATGCTTTTAAAGATAATGGTGCATTTTTGACAATCTCCCTGGCAACCTTTAGAGTATTTTCCTCAATTTCTTCTTTTCGAAAGACATCATTTAAAAGACCTAATTCCCTAGCACGAGAAGAATACATCTGATTACCTCTGAAAAGATATTCTTTTGCTACTCCTACCGGAATGACTCTAGGTAGATTTTGCGTTCCACCAACTCCTGGAATAATACCGATTTTCGCCTCTGGTAATCCTAACTTCGCATGTGGAACAGAATAACGAAGGTCACAGCTTAATGCCATTTCTAGTCCACCGCCCAGTGCATAGCCATTAATGACAGCTATGACTGGATACGGAAAATCACGAATTTCATTGAATGCGTTTTCAAAAATATCATGCTGTTTTTTCCATTGTTTATTTGTCATCCCGTTTCTTTCTTTGAGATCTGCACCAACACAGAAGCTTTTTTCACCAGAAGCAGTGATGATTAGTACGCGAATGTCTTCATCTTCCTTTAACTCTTGAAGACTATCTAATAGATCTAGCCCCATTTGTGTATTCATCGCATTCATGGAGTTTGGTCTGTTTAATGTTATAGTATAAACCCCCTGTGACTCTTCATCCCGTTTGATCAATAACGTTTCATATGGTTTCATTTCATTGCTCCTCTAAACTTCCGTTGAGACGGAATATTTTCGGTTAGACGCCCCGGCCTTTAACACATAACTAGATAATTCATGTCCCATCATTTCTCTTAATCTACTAGATGCAGCTATTAATTTTTCAAAATTAATACCTGTATCCATCTCCATATTGTGCAACATATGCACAATATCTTCTGTACATACATTTCCTGTCGCGCCAGGTGCAAATGGGCAGCCACCCAGTCCTCCTAAGGATGCATCAAAACTTGTAATCCCAGCTTCTATTCCAGCTAAAATATTAGATAGCCCCATTCCTCTTGTGTTATGAAAATGTAGATTAAAAGATTGCTTAGGAAAATTTCCCTTCATTGTTTTCACAAATTCATACACTTGTTTTGGATTAGCCATTCCTGTTGTATCCGCAAAGGTAATCATGTTTACATTTAATTCGGTGACCTGTTTTACAATTCCTTTTACCCTTTCGAATGGAACTTCACCCTCAAATGGACAACCAAATGAAGTTGCGATGGACACTTCTAGCTTCATATCGTTACTCTCGCAAAACTTCTGAATAACCTTTAATCTTTCCAACGATTGTTCCGTAGTTTGTCTTACGTTTTGGAGATTATGTGTATTACTTGCAGAGAAAACAAAGTTAACACGTTTTACTCCATGTTTTGCTGCTGTTTCGGCACCTTTTAGATTAGGGATTAAAGCAATGAGATTCAATGCTTCATCATGTTTTAGCAACTCATATAATTCCCCTGAATTTGCCATCTGTGGTACTGCCTTTGGATGGACAAACGAGCCAAATTCTAAATTTGTCAAATTTGCTTCACACAAAGCATTCACTAATTCTTGCTTCTCTTCTACAGATAAGATTTTATCCTCCAGTTGAATACCATCTCTAAGTATCACTTCATTAATAGTGACTTTCTCAGGCAGGTGCATATGCTCCCCTCCTCTTTTTGGTTATTGTATATTGGATACAATGTTGATTATTTTAAAATCGCTTTCAAAGATAGAAAACGATTTAGGAATAAAGTAATGTTTGATAATACGTAAGATTTTTTATTATCTGATATTGTAAAGTATTTTTAGTATAAATGATTTTCTTGTTTATGTAAAGACTTAATTAAGAAATACTATTTTTTCAAGGGTCGTTGTAAAATCAAATGCAACAGCTAAATAAATAGAAAGTCATCGTGATACCGCGTATAGTTAAGGTTGACCAAAACACAAAACATACGGAAGTAATTCACGATGACTCAGAATCATTCTAAAACAACGGAGCGCAGGTTTACGCGAGGAACCGAGAAAATTATGGCGCCGATTCCACAGTGATGGAGGCATCGGAGTTTGTAAGATATGCTGAAGAGAAAATCTTACAGGAAAAGTGGTCTCCGGATGAGGTTGTTGGTTATGCAAAAAGACAGGAATTATTCGAATACATCCCTTCAACAAAGTCCATTTACAACTGGATTAATGAAAGTAGATTATCGGTGATCAATATGGATTTGGCAATGAAACTCCGTCGTTCAACCAAGATGACAAAACCTCGTGGACATAAAAAATACTGGGAACAAGTATTGAAGAACGCCCTGAATCTATAGAAACAAGGGAAGAGTTCGGACACTGGGAAATCGATACTACCTGGTAAAAAATCAAATGATGATGCTTTATTAACCTTGGCAGAAAGAAAGACACAAAAGAAAATCACCTGCAGTATGCCAAGTAAAGATGCACTATCAGTCGAGCATGCTTTACAAGCCTTTTTTGCAAAATATCAAAAAAAGTCACAAACCGTTTTAAAAAGCACCACTGCTGATAATGGCTCCGATTTTTGTGACTAGCAAAGCTGGGTAAAGGGAAACAGATTGACGTCTATTTTGCCCACCCTTATGCTTCCTGGAAACGCGAAACAAACAAACGTCATAATGATCTGATTCGCAGATTGACCAAGAAAGGGAATCCAGTTCATACCTACCCTGACGAACAAATTGATGAAATAGAAGAATGGATGAATACGCCGCTCCGCGAAAGACTTTATCATATCAGATACCAGACGAAACATTCGACAATTTATTGATAGTGTAGCTCAGGCCACACTATCAATAAAATGAAGAGAAAACTTTTATGGCGGTATCACATGAGATATTGCTATTAAGGACAATATTTAAAGTAAATTCCTATATCAACGGGGTTATAGTGTGCTATGTGTCCCTTTTGATCAATTTTTTATCAAAACCGGATTAAGTAAAGAATAGCTCTTCTAGAATATGAACATTCCCAAAAAGGTTATAATTTTATAACTTAATGATGATCCTTAAAGAATCACCCCTTGACAATTTATCAAATCCTTCATTGATTTCATCCAATGAAATAATATCAGTCATTAGTTTATCAACAGGAAGTCGATTTTGTTTAAATAAATTGATAAAATTAGGAATATCCCGATCTGGAACACAACTACCAACATAAGAACCCTTTAAGCTTCTCTCTTCCGCTGTTAAACTAACATAAGGAAATGAAAAATGATCTTCCGGATGTGGAAGCCCAGTTGTGACGGTTGTTCCCCCACGTTTGGTTATTCCATAAGCAACTTCCATTGCTGAGGCCACTCCGGCCGTTTCAAAGGTATAATCGAGTCCCCCCTCAGTTGCTTTTCGGATTTGTTCTATAACATCAGGATCCTTCGAATTAAATGTATCAGTTGCACCGAATTCTTTTGCTTGCTTTAATTTTGTTTCATTAATATCTACTGCAACAACTTTGCTTGCACCAGCTGAAATAGCACCAAGAAGCGCACTTAGCCCAATTCCTCCAAGTCCAACAACTGCCACAGTATTTCCTAGTTTTATATTGGCTGTATTGACAACTGCACCTACTCCGGTAATAACTGCACAGCCAAAGAGTGCTAGTTTTTCAAATGGAATATTCTTTTCTACCTTTATTAAAGAGTTTCTTGAAACTACAGCATATTCCGAGAAAGCAGATACACCAACATGGTGGTTGACACTCTCTTCTTTTGAGTGCAATCGGATGCCACCACTGATTAACGTCCCTGCAGTATTTGATTGTGCACCTGGTTCACATAAAGCTGGTCGCCCTTCCATACATGGTCCACAGTGTCCGCAGCTTGGAACAAATACACAGACAATATGGTCACCGGCTTCTAAGTCAGTTACACCCTCCCCGACTTCCGCTACTACACCAGATGCTTCATGCCCCATGGCCATTGGCATAGGTCGTGGTCTGCTTCCGTTTATTACAGATAAATCAGAATGGCAAAGACTGGCTGCCTTAATTCGTACTAATACCTCTCCATACTCAGGAGCATCTAATTCCAATGTTTCAATCTTAATTGGACGACTTTCCGCATATGGTGATTCAGCACCCATTTCCCGTAATACAGCTGATTTGACCTTCATATTGTTCAACTCCCTAATCGTAATCTACTATACTTTAATATAGCCTTATTCCTAAAAACTTTGTATCTGTCATTTCTTCAATAGCGTACTTGATCCCTTCTTTACCAACTCCACTATCTTTCACACCACCATATGGAATATGGTCATAGCGACGTACCGACACTTCATTTATCCAAACGCCACCGGTTTCGATAGAATCTGCTACACGCATGGCACGATTAATATCCGCAGTAAATACACCTGCGTGTAATCCTAATTCGGTATCATTTGCACTTGCAATGACATCCTCTTCATCGGAAAAAGGTATAATAACTACAATTGGGGCAAATACTTCCGCACAAAATACCTTCATTTCCGGAGTGATATTACTTATAATAGTTGGTTCTAGTAAAGTTCCATTTCGGTTCCCACCTGTAAGTACACTTGCACCTTGATCAATCGCTTCTTTAATCCATGATTCGGCACGTTTTGCTGCATCTTCCGTAATCATTGGACCCATCTCCGTTGATTCTTCCCGTGGATCTCCCATTTTAAGCACTCTTACTTTTGCAACGAGCTTTTCTAGAAACTCATCATAAACACTTTCATGTACATAAGTACGTTGTGCGGAAACACATGCTTGGCCAGCATATGTATAACCACCCATTACAATCGCATTTACTGCAACATCTAAATCACCATCTTCAAAAATAATATTAGGTGCATTCGATCCTAATTCTAAGGTTACCTTTTTCCGTTTGGCCATCTCATCTATTTTCCAGCCCACTGCACCACTTCCTGTAAATGTAACCTTTTTAACTTTAGGATGTGTTACTAATGGTTCAACAAGATCTTGACCAGGTCCCATGACTATATTTAAAGCCCCTTTTGGTAAGCCAGCTTCTTCAAATAACTGATTTATCAATACTGCGGATAAAGGTGTTTTCTCTGCTGGCTTCAAAACAATTGTATTTCCTACTGCAATCGCTGGAGCAATCTTATGAAGTGCAAGATTTAATGGAAAATTAAATGGTGTAATGGCAGCAACGACACCTAAAGGAACCCTTTTCGATATTCCTATTTGGTTTTCCCCACCAATTGCACTATCCATTGGAATCTGCTCACCATATATTGATTTTGCACCTTCTGAAGCAAAACGCAACACTTGAGTGGCACGCGTCACCTCTCCCCTGCTTTCACGTATCGGTTTTCCTGCCTCCAAAGATAATAAATTTGCAAACTCTTCCGCTTTACCTTCTAAAAGATCTGCAGTTTTTCTTAAAATTTTTGAGCGTTCATACGCAGGCATTTTTTTCATTGTATCCAAAAATACTTGTTGTGCAGTATTAACAGCGTCTTTTATATCTTCTGAAGTTGCACAAAATATTTTTCCAATAACTTCATTATTAAATGGATTAAATACCTCCATTTCTTTCCTGCCGTCCTTTCGTTCCTCTCCATTAATAAATGACCCAAAAAAGTATGCATCCATATCAATCATGTCTAATTCCCTCCAAATATAGAATCTGGAAAACTAGTCTCATGGTATTTTTCACTACCATCAGACTAGTTTATGTTTATTTATTATTCATAATATCCTTCCGTCGATTTTCTGAACTTACTAAATTGGTCATCATCATGCCCAAACCATACTTGTGAGTCGGTTCTTTCTGCATATTTTTTAATCTTTTCAACAGCATTTAAATAGCCTACAGAATCATAAATAATTCCCGGCATTTTAACCGGTGGTCCATAACTTTCAGCAGAATAAATGGCATCAGAGGCTAGAATAATTCCTCCTTCACCTGGCAATTCAACATGTAAACCAATTAATCCATATGCATGCCCTGGTCCAAAATTCAGTATTTTAATCCCTTCCGCTAATTCTATTTCATCTTCATCCGGTTTAATGGTTTTCCACATTAAATCATTTTTTATCCACGCATTGACATCAGCCCAAATATATGCACCCATATCTTTAGTCATCGCAAACTGTTTCATGGTTTTAGATAATTCCGTATCATGGACAATAATCGTTGCGTTTGTAAATAGTTCAAGACATCCAGCATGATCAAGATGCAGATGTGATGCAACAACATATTTGATATCTTCTGGACGTGTGTTTAACTGTTCTAAGCGATTAATTAAGTAGCAAGACTCATCTTGAAAAGAAGGGAACATCTTCTGAACCCCTTCTGGCCATCTTCCATCAGGTCCCATCCCCTCTGGGTTACAGCCAGTATCAAAAAGTATTTTACCTTCCGGATGATCAATTAATACTGCATATACAGGGAATTCAACAAATTCAGCAGGAGGATTCGGATTGTCCACATTTGCCGGATTATGCATGGCTATCATAAAATTCTTATCCATTTTCATTTTACCGGTATCCAATACATATAACTTTGGTTTGATCATTTCTTTCCCTCCGTCAAATTAGTTTTACTCTTAATTACATCTTAAAATGTTAACAGCCGTTTTCTTTAAATTATTTAATGTTATCACCCCCCCATAACAATAGATCCTCTCGTTATTTCTCTTGCCGCTGATTTATCTAAAGCCAGTTTTATCTCATCCAATGTGAATTCTGCGTCCAGCATTTCATCAAATGGATATTTTTCATTTGTCCTTGAAAGAAACTCAAGAGATTTAAGCAAATACCATGGATTGTATCTGACAACAGGAATGATTTGGACAGATTTTCTAGTAAGTAGACCAGGGTCAAATTCCACTTTTTTGCCTGGAGTTATATTTCCAATTGTTACATACTTTCCACCAGGTCTTATATAATGGATACCTTCTGCAAAAGCAGCGGGAACTCCCGCTACTTCCATCGCAAAATCTGCTCCGGTGCCATCTGTTAAATCACGAATTGCTTGAGCTCTATCTTCAAGAGTTTCGTAGTCATTGAGATTAATGGTATAGTCTGCCCCAAACTTTTTCGCTTGTTGCAAACGACTTTCAACACCATCTACAACTATAACCGTTGCTCCTTTTTCCCTCGCTACTGCGACGGCATTTAACCCTAATCCCCCAGCACCTTGGATAACTATCGTTTGGTTATAGGTAAGTCCAGATTTATCCATACCAAAATAAACTTGCGATAGTGCACAGTTAGCGCTTGCGGCAGAACCATCTGATACATTATCAGGAACCTTATAAAAATATTGATCTGGGTGAATATAATAATGAGTGGCGAATGTACCATGAAAATGAGGGGGTGATTCTGGCTGTTGATTCCAAAAATCATACGCATGTTCACATAAATGAAACTGTCCTTCTTTGCAAGAATTACATTTTTTGCAGGTAATATAATAAGCAGATACGATACGGTCACCTTTTTTAATAGGTGTTCCGGCAAAATCGGTCGTAACCCCATTTCCAAGCGCAAAAACTTCACCTATCATTTCATGCCCCAGTACACCACTTTTTTTGGTTGGATGCTGTCCTCGCCATATATGTAATTCAGATCCACATATATTAGTGCGTCGTACCTTTAGCAGAACTGCTCCTGGTTCTGGTTTGGGAAGTTTATATTTCTGATAACTTAGTCGTTCGGGTTCATTCATAACAGCCACTGTTCCAATTTGTTCTGTTTCCGTTGTGTTAATTGCCATTTGTTTGCCTCCCTATATACATTTTTAAATCGTTTACAAAATTTATTTTTGTATAACAAGTCACTAATAAAGCGCTTACAATTAATGTTGGATACAGTATACCATTACATTAAAAAGTTCGCAATGTGTTTTTTAACATTTCTGTATATTCTGCATTTAATGTGAAATCCATGTTGCGGTTATCACCCAAAAATGCCTAAAATAACACCTTTTTAATTCAATATTCCATCAGGCTTAATCACTACTATCCCCTGCTCTGACTTCTCACCACCCATAATCTCGACTTATCCATCGCGAACTTGTCTGAGGTTTACCACCCATGTGGAGATGATTAAAACCTCTCTGGGTCACGTTACCGAAATTTCACTCGAAGCCAGTCCTCATAACTTTCAGAGCCCGTATCGGGTATAGGACGTCCCCTTCTTTTACAGGGTTATCCGACTCTGCCAGCCAACATGGTAAATATTGCCTGTCCCGAGTTTTGCCTTCAAGCTTTCCGCACATGCACTGTCTGTCAGCTAGCCTTTCGCCACAACGACGTGGTAGGGGGACTTTCTCCCATTAGTTCGGAGCGCTGCCAAGCGCGAAAAGGACCAAAGCACCCTCACCCGCTTTGATCTTAATCCAAAACTATACACCAACCTTTTTCTCTTTCGCCAAATCCTGTGCAACTCCAATGTATAATATCTAAGTTTCCAGCATATTTCAGCAAGAAATCTCCATTTCCTTCTACCTCTACAGAAACAGTAACTACATTTCCTTTCACTACAGGATCTGCTTTAAAGCGATATCCTTTTACATAACCTTGTACTATTTCACGCATAGACTCTAAGGATGCAATAATCTCATTTATATGACTCTGCATTTTCTGCTGTTTGCACAAATATTGTATTTCTCATCAAAATCGGTGGATCAGCCGAGTTAAGCGTTATAATTGCTTTTGACTCTTTTGCTCCGCCTACCTCTCTCAATGCATTTGCTGTCGTTACCGTAAATTCGTCAATATTTTGCCGTGTTCCCGGTCCGGCACTTTTACTGGATATGGATGCAACAATTTCTGCATAGTCCACTTTAAGTACGTCAGAGATAGCCTTTACCAATTGGAATCTTTTCTAACAATAGCCAAGTATAAAAGCTATTCAAAAGCAGCGGTTGCTCTTAATGTTACTCAACCTACGATTACATCACGAATAA
>Ga0079226_10000330_pt1 | contig 32358 bp, 28 predicted proteins | sample Poulit2014_FD_76345 | JGI IMG/M metagenome (GOLD analysis project Ga0079226, IMG submission 76345) | Agricultural soil microbial communities from Georgia to study Nitrogen management - Poultry litter 2014 | ecosystem: Environmental > Terrestrial > Soil > Agricultural land | place: USA: Georgia...
AAAGGAAAGAAGTAACTTGCGTAGAAAACATATCGGATTTGTTTTTCAGGACTTCAAGTTACTGCCTTATTATTCAGTATTAGACAATGTTATCATGCCTTTACACTACGAACCCAAACACAAACATAGTGAACTGCAGAAGCGCGCACGAAGGATATTAAAAATGGTTGGTGTGCCGGAATCCCTCTATTCCCGGCTGCCTCAAGGATTATCCGCCGGGGAAAAACAAAGAGCGGCCATCGCAAGAGCCCTAATCGCTGAACCGGATGTATTAATATGTGATGAACCAACCGGCAACCTGGATCGTAAGAACAGGAATCAAATCATTGATTTATTCAGCCAATTAAAAGAACAAGGCAAAACCATTATTCTAGTGACACACGATTTGGAGGCAGCAAACCATGGAGATAAGGTTTATCAATTGATAAACGGAACCCTTTCACCAAATGAGGTGAAACAATGATCCGGCTTGCATTTGAACGCTTGAAACATCGCAAACTCATAACCGTTATTATCCTGATTGCATTTATCAGTATTTTTTCCCTTATCCCTGTCGGATTAGAACAGTCAAAGACGTCAACTGCCACCGTACTGAACTCTATTGAAGAACATGGCCGGGGGAGTTATGATTTGCTCGTACGTCCGCCGGATTCACGGACGCGCATAGAACAGAAAATGGGGATTGTGGAAGAGAATTATATAGGAGATAGTAGCGGCGGCATATCCGTTGACGAATGGAATGACATGAAAGATCATCCGGACATCGATGTTGCAGCGCCAGTTGCATCACTTGGCTATTTCAGAGGACAAACCTTTTCTATCGAGTTCCCTGTTTTGGATGAACCAACGAAATTTACCTATCAGTTTTATACATCAAATGGTTTGACAGACTATCCGTTGGAATCCAAACAGTCAATCATGTATTTCGACAAGGTAAAACCTGGTCAAATCAATTATTTAAAAACAAAGAAAAGCGGCGGGAGCTCGGCAGCAATGATGACGATTATGCCGGAAAATTATAACCTTCTGGTGGCCATCGACCCGGTGAGTGAATCAAAGTTAACGGGGATTGACTTTTCCGATTTGGATAACGAAGCAAAAGGGCCGTTTCTTAATAATATTTTAGAAAGTCACGGAAATCCACCCATTATGAAAGTGTTACAACGAGATGACCTAAACATACCGATATATCTTGATCTGGAAGTTGAACAATTTGCCTTGGATATCGACTACTTTAAAGACCTATTGGCACTACAGGATGATCAATGGTTTATGACGGCTTCCGAAGACAAAAGATCTGAAGCTTTTCAAGAAATAGAACAAATCCCCCCACAACATTCTGAATCACTGAAAGTTGATTTGTCCGACTTTCAGAAGCCGTTTGATGGAACAGCTTTATTATTAAATGAAGATCTTGAACCTGAGCTTACAGACCGATCCATGACAGATCTTGAAACATCTATCTATTATACGTCATCCAAGATCGACTACGAAAACCTGGATAATATTCCAGGTGTCCGAATTGAAACACCCGGAAGTCCGCCTTCTTATAAGGAAATAGAACAAAAAGGTGTTTCGATGATGGAATCATCTCTGGAATCAAAAGAACTTCCATTTATTACCCATCAGACAGGAAGTTTTTCACCTGAAACGAAACAACAAGATGCGTTAGTCTCCAGTCCGTTAGGGATTTATGGTGACATGGAAGCAACGTCAGAAGACGGAACAACATTAACGCCTACGACAGAACCGGGGAGTTTTATCCCCTCTCCCGCCAGCGGCATTACGGACCTGGAAAACGCAGAGATGGTAAAAGGAGAAAAGCCAATCGACGCCATACGAGTAAAAATTGCCGGGATTTCATCTTATAATGAAGCGGCTCAGGATAAAATAGAAAACGTAGCAACTGAGTTATTACAAAAGGGCTATGAGGTAGATGTTGTGGCCGGTTCTTCTTATCAAAATATGGAATTGAATGTTGAAGGTATCGGCAAAGTAACCGAATCCTGGACAACACTTGGAGTCGCGCAAACGTTGACAGATACATGGAATTTTATGAACTTAATAACGACTCTGTTACTCGGCATATTTAGTGTTCTTTGGCTGACTATTAGATTCACGCTTGAAAGTCATTCCTTAGTGCAAGAAAATGAGACACTGTCTATCATTGGATGGAAAAAGAGCAAAATCATGTCGAGAAATCTTATGGAACAATATATCGTTACAACAATTGCATTTCTTGTTTCGCTTATTATTCTTAACGTACTTAAGACAGAACCTAATATGTATTGGACAGCAGGGGCTTTGTGGGGCAGTTCTTTACTCATATCCTTCATAGTGTTGAACAGCAAAGAAAAACCTCATGCCAGAACGGAAAAGTATAAACGACTCGCCTCTTTATTCTATTATAAAAAGTTATTTATAGCCATGATGTTAATCGCTTGTATGTCACTGTTGTTAATAGCGATTCAGACAGCGGCGCTGGGAGATGCTTTTTTCAAATCATCAGAAACAACGCTGGGACAATTTATTAGTGATCAGACCTTTTGGTTTCAACTCATTGTTACAATTCTTGTCGGCTATATGAGTGTTGTTTCGTTCAGTGAAAGTCTCAATACGTTATTCAGGGAAAGAAAGCAGGAGTTTGAGATGTATCATGTGATCGGGTGGACAAAGGGTGAAATACTGAAATACATTTTTAAGGAGGCATTGGTCTGGTTTTTGTTAGCCAGTTTTATCGGTGCTCTAATTGCTGTCATGATTTTGAGCCGATTAGCCATTTCCGGTTTTTGGATTTTAATCGGTTTAAGTATCGCCTTCACAGTGATAGCTGTTATTTTATGCATCATTCTTTATACACAAAGAAAGAAGTTGACATTGTATCAGTAATCCCAAGCTTGACCCATTTTTATAGAGTAATAAAGAATGCCGCTAACCTTTAGTGGCATTTTCTTTTGGCACTTTGACTGTTTGCATCCATTCACTTGATTTTTAAATGATAATCATTTAATATATTAATATGCATATATTCAATATACAAATATTAATAAAAGGAGGACGGCCATGGAGAAATCTCTTTTTATACCTGCCTACCCATCGCCAAACTTGAACATAGAGCAGTCTTTAGGCGTTAATCTCCTGACTAATATTCAACTAACTGATTATTTTTTAAACAGCTCGACCCATACATCTGACTGGTTAAAGGACTTTTCCAGTCAATTACCTGAGCAAGTTATAAACGATTTGCGTTTATTGCGAACCGTGTTTGCTCATGGCGTTATTCTTAGGGGATACTACATCAAATCGCATGATCATTTGAATCAGGACTGGAATGAATTTATTGGCTGGTGGCAGACCATGCCTGAAGAACAGGTGCTGGAACTTCTCATTTACGGAATAAGGGAAACAATGAGTTATTATTATCACTATCTGCCGCGTATGCCCCTGGTGGAGGCAACAATGAAAGATGTCAGCCTGGCAGAAGACAAACTCAAAGATCCCGAAAATCGACACCGGGCCATAAAGGCTGTGTTGGAAAGCTGGTCGGTTGAGGATACAGAGGATTCTCTGGCTTTCTATGATGACTTAGAACTTGTTAAAGACAAAATCATCCAACTGATAGAAGGTTTCTGGACATCCGGTTTCAAAGAGCTTTGGGAAGATGAACATAAACGACTTTGTGAATGGCGGCATCATAACGAAAAAACATTCTCAAAATCATACCGGACAAACGATGAAGCGCTTCTTGAAGTGACGGGCCTTTACCCTGATACAAATGAGATGGATCAGGTTAAACGGGCAAAAAAAATGACATTCATACCTGTTCTTAATTTAGGCAGGCTGCTAACTTTTGAAAATATTAATCAGCACATGTATGTCATGTTTGAACCTTCCACGCATACATCAAAAAAGGAAGTAAACGTATCAGAGCAGCATTATGCCAATATTTTCGCTGCATTTGAAGGGATGGGCGATCGAACACGATTGCAAATCCTTGGGCTTCTGGCAGAAAACAAGGCAATGTTTGCACAGCAAATTGTAAACAAACTGGAAATGAAACAAAGCACGATATCACGTCATTTGAATCAACTACACAAATCAGGACTTGTATCCGTCAGAAAAGAAGGAAACACAAAATATTTTTCAATAGACAAGGACGTGATGAGAGAAGTGATAAACGTTATAGAGACATTGCTAAAATAAATTATTTAAGGAGGAGAAGAAATTGGCACATTTTAAAATTGAAAAACTCAATACAATCGTGATTCCGGTAAAGAACATGGAAAGATCCATTGATTTCTACAAAAACGTTTTGGGTTTGGCTGAAGATTTTGTGGAAGATGGCATGGCTTATTTTTCTGTTGGGAGTGGTGAGGGCAAGATTACCATCATGTTGCACATCATTGATGAACCTGAACCAGTGGAAAAAGGTGTGACGATCGAACTATTGACTGATGATGTCACAACGGCTGTTGAGTCCGTCAAAAGCGCCGGACGCAAAATCGTTCAGGAACCTGTTGACCGGGAGTGGGGCGTGAAAGAAGCTGTCATAGCTGATCCGGATGGCTACTGGATCTGGATTGTCCAGCCTTTATCACAATAGTGATTTTATAATCGAGGTGAGATTGTCATTGGATATTTCGATCATTAAACCGCAGACAGAACATACTGAAACGATTGCCGCCATTTGTGCGGCGGGCTGGAGACAAACGGTAGAAGGCATACTCAGCAAAGAATATCAGGCGAAAAATATTGATTTTTGGTATAATCTTGAACGTGTTCGCCATGACATTCAAAAAGGTGCTTATACACACGCTGCCTTGATTGATTCAAAGTTTGCCGGTGTGATTGGCGGCGGCATGACTGGATCAAATACTGCTGAGATTTTTATGTTTTATGTGGATGAAACATATCGATATAAGGGAGTCGGCACGCGTCTGCTTGAAGCACTGACACAGGATCATATGAATAATGGTGCTGTGGCGCAATGGGTATCCGTCCAGGAAGGTAATCAGCGTGGTATCCCTTTTTACGAATCACGAGGGTTTGTGTATCAAGAGAGAAGTGTAAGCCCCACCGATACAAGCGAAGAGCAGGTATCGTTACGTTATAAAAGGTCATTACCTGAGACTTGAGAAACCCCATGGAAATAGCTTAGTTCACTGCAACTGAGCTATTTTTTGTATGTTACAGGTAAAAGCTGGTGCTGCCTGAAATTTCTGCTTCTGCGTTAGCTTGCTTATTCCGGCTATTGTTAAGTAAAAATAAAGTCCTTTACTTTTGACAGCATATAGCAGGCTCATCTGCAGCATGTGCAGGCTGAAAGCAAGATGACTGGCAGCTGCCAGCGGACTTCCGGTAGCAAAGTAAAAACTAATCAACGCAAGAAAGAAGAACAACGGCTTTTTGTGCGCACCATCGCTCTGTTTGAAACGCTCGAATAGATACACATACAAGATACCCACGATCAAACAGCCCGCTAAGAACGGGATATTCCACACAAGAAACTGTTCCAAAAATAACGTATCCATCAAAAGTTTCCTCCTGTCACATCATAAACGGAAATGATTTCCTTATTGCCTCCCCCATGTATATGACAAACCTTCACAAATTATTCACAATACTTCCACATAAACGGCATTGAATAACTGTCCATTCCCGGTTATGATGATGTTAAGATTTGTTTGAGTTTGTTACAAACAAACATACATAGACAGGAGGAATGAGCAATTGCTTCCAATTGAGCGGCAGAATAAAATAAAGGAATTGTTAAATAAACACCACAATATGAAAATTTCTGATTTGAGCGAAGAGCTCAACGTTTCCGAAATGACGATTCACCGGGATTTGAAGCCGCTGATTGACGGTGGTACCGTCCTCAAGACGTTCGGCGGGGTATCGATTGCCCAGGAGGCGTACGACTATAAAGCTGCCACGAAAGACTGTGTTTTTTGCAGCCGCACCATAAATGATCGTCTTGCATATCGTCTGATTTTGCCAAATAACCGGACGGAAACAGCATGCTGTGCACATTGTGGGCTTCTCCGCCATCGCCAGCTCGGTGATGACGTGATTCAAGCCATTTGCCCGGACTTTTTTCGTCAGACAACACTCAGTTCGCAGCTGGCCTTTTATGTGATGGATGCGTCCGTTGAAATCGGATGCTGTCACCCGCAAGTGCTGACATTCGAACGAGGCGAGGATGCGGCTAAATTCGTCAAAGGCTTCGGGGGAACCGTTTACCGCTTTGCAGAAGCTATGGAAACCATTTTCCAAAAAATGAACGGCCACAACGGTTGTTCCGGTAGCCATCACTGATATGGCAACTATTGTGGTCGGATCTTCGGATACAGGCGTCACTGGAACACCAATTCCAGAAGGGAAAGTCATTAAATCATATAATGGCACTCAATCAGAAGAAATGCAAAAAATTATTGACGATTGAAAGTAGTCTTGGACTAAAAATGAAAATATGGAGGAATTGAAAATGAAAAGAATAATCTGGACAATTTTAGCCGTGTTCGTCATGACACTGCTGGCCGCATGTGGTAATAGCGGCAGCAGCAATGATACGGAACAGGAATCCGGCAATGAGGAAGAGGAAATCAAAGCACTTGAAGTGGACTTTGAAGTACCGGAAACCGCCGAAGTTGGTGAAACGGTACAGTTGAAGGCAAGCGTGACGTATGGAGACGAAAAAGTGAAAGATGCGGAAGAAATGGAATTTGAGTACTGGGAAAAAGGCAATGAAGATGACAGTACCATGGTTCAATCAACAAATAATGAGGATGGAACATATACCGCTGAAGTCACCTTTGACCATGACGGCGTTTACGAAATGTATGCCCACACAACCGCACGCGGCATGCACACCATGCCTGAAAAATCAATCACGGTTGGTGACGGCGCAAGCGGGGAAGAAGAAAATAGCAGCGGCAGCGAGGGCCACAACCATGGCAATCACCATGCAGAAGGATTCGGTATGCACTTCGACAAGCCCGATTCTATCAAGGCGGAAGAAAAAACTGATCTAACAGTTCATTTGCAGTTGGACGACAATCCGTTTGAAGATGCCGACGTCCGCTATGAAATTTGGAAAGATGGCTCGGAAAACCATGAATACGTGGATGCCGAAGAAACGAAAGCCGGGGAATACTATGCAGGTCACACATTTGCTGAAGCAGGTTCGTATAAAATGATCATTCACGTCGAAAATGATGAAGGTCTGCATGAGCATAAAGAAGTTCAGCTTGAAGTAACTGAATGATCATTGGCAATCCCGTGGAAAAAGGGGCTGTAGCATGTACAGCCTCTTTTTTATATTCTTCATCCTTTGCAACAGTGTTAATGGAGATGAATCGTAAAAGAAATTCACTTCAAGCGAACTTTATTTACATAGTAAAGCTATTATAACGCGTTCCACGCATAGCTGTCCCAATTTTATAATACATCCCATTCACGCAGTAACGATTCCAGCTGCTGATAAGAATCATGTTTTGAACCGTTATTATCAATGACCGCATCAGCCAGTTCTGCCTTTTCTTTCATCGGCATCTGAGCGTTAATCCGCTGGTATGCTTCTTTTTCCGAATAGCCGTCACGATCCATCAGCCGCTCCAGTTGCACGTGTTCATCGACATAGACGACGATCGTTTTATCCACAAAATGTGTCAGTTTGCTTTCAAATAACAACGGGATATCCAGCACAACACATTTTTCACCTGATGCTGCATAGGCATCTCTGCGTTCAAGCATTTTTTCCCTGACAGCGGGGTGAACAATGCCGTTCAGTGTTTTGCGTTTGTCTCCATCTTCAAAAACGATGGCACCTAATTTTTTCCGGTCGATTGTCTTATCTTCCCTTAAAATCGTCTCACCGAATGTATCGATAATCTGTCCATAAGCTTTTTCGCCGGGTATAACAACTTCACGTGATATTTTATCTGCATCAATCACAGGGATATTGAAATCATCAAACATTAACGAAACGGTGCTTTTGCCGCTTGCGATACTGCCGGTCAGTCCTAAAACGCGCGTCATTGGCTATCCTCATTTCATTATTTCATTTTTTGACATGATACGCAGACATGTGTCCCACGCCCGCCGATTTTAATTTTAGTGATTGGCTTTCCGCATTCTTTACATGGTTCGTTCTCCTGTCCGTAAACGAACAGCTCCTGCTGAAACATGCCCATGTCACCCTGTGAATTAACATACGAACGGATGGTGGTGCCTCCCTGGGCCACCGCCTCCTTTAGTGTGGCAATAGCTGCTTCCCAGATGGCTTTCACTTCACTTTTCTTTAGTTTGTTTGCTTTCCTCAATGGATGGATTTTTGCTTTAAATAACGTTTCATCAACATAAATATTCCCCAGCCCGGCGACAACTGTCTGGTCAAGCAGCACCGATTTGATCACCCGGTCGGTTTTCTTCAGCTTTTGGTAAAAATAATCAACTGTGAACGTCTCGTCAAATGGGTCCGGGCCTAATTGATTTAGCGGTTTATGATTCAATTCATCACCTTTGTTAAACACGTGCATTGTACCGAATTTTCGTACATCATTATAATGGAGTTCCTCCCCGTCGCTAAACTTAAAAATAACGTGTGTATGCTTTTTAACCGGCTCTCCTGATGGATGGACACTGTACTTGCCTTCCATCCGCAAATGAGAAACTATTACAGTGTCATCCAATTCAAATAACAGGAATTTGCCGTTTCGGTGAATATCCAGTATTGTCTGATTCGTTAAAAGCTGCTTAAACTGTTCAATATCGTCCGGCCGTTTGATGATCTTTGGCCAAAATACAGAAACATCCGTTATGGTTTTATCGATTACAAATCGTTTGAGTGTGTTTTTTATCGTTTCCACTTCCGGCAATTCCGGCATATGATCTTCCCCTTATTTTGCGTCAAACCAGCTGTCACCGTATTCATAATCAACTTTCAATGGGACATTTAACTCTACGGTGTTTTCCATGACAGCCGGCACGATTTCTTTTAATTGTTCAATCTCTTCTTTTGGTGCTTCGAGAATCAGCTCGTCATGCACCTGTAAGAGCATGCGCGATCTAAGGTTTTCATCCTTTAATTTTTCATGCAGATCAATCATTGCCTTTTTGATAATATCGGCAGCACTGCCCTGAATCGGCGTATTCATCGCGGTCCGTTCGGCAAAAGAACGCCGGTTGAAATTCCTGCTTGTAATCTCCGGCAAATAACGTCTGCGTTTCATGATCGTCGTTACATAGCCCTGATGCTTGGCTTCCTGAACGATATTATCCATATAGGCTTTCACATCAGGATAGCTTTCAAAGTAGCGGTCAATGAACTGTCCGGCTTCCTTCCGTGTGATGCCAAGACTCTGTGAAAGTCCATAATCACTGATGCCATAAACAATCCCGAAGTTGACCGCTTTTGCCTGGCGGCGCATGTTAGGTGTAACATCTTCCCGGTCAACATGGAACACATCCATCGCTGTCTGCGTATGAATGTCCAAATCGTTCGTGAATGCTTCAACCAATTTTTCGTCATTTGCGATATGGGCCAAAACACGCAGTTCAATTTGGGAATAGTCAGCCGCAAACATCATCCAATCCTGTTTGGATGGAACGAAAAACTGGCGAATTTTGCGCCCTTCTTCAAGCCGGATCGGGATATTCTGCAAATTCGGATCAACCGAACTCAAACGGCCGGTCTGTGTCAAGGCCTGATTAAAGCGTGTATGGATTTTATGGGTATTCTTGTCCACGACTTTCAAGAGACCTGCAATATAGGTTGACTGCAGTTTGCCAAGCTGTCTGTACAGTAGCAGTTTCGGGATAATCTCATGTTCATTTTGCAGCTGTTCCAACACATCCGCTGCTGTGGAGTAGCCGGTCTTTGTTTTTTTAATAACCGGCAGACCCAGCTTTTCAAATAAAATCGGGCCAAGCTGTTTTGGTGAGTTTAAATTGAATTCCTCGCCGGCCAGTTCGTATATTTCCTGTTCAAGATCGCTCAGGCGCTGCTTTAGATTGTCACCCATTTCCTTGATTCGATCCGTGTCAACCAGCACACCTGTATGTTCCATTTCACCTAAAATGAGTGCGAGCGGCATTTCCAGTTCTTTGAGCAGTTCATATTGTTCATTCGTTTTCAGCTGTTCTTTCATGCGGTCTTTTATCTTAAAAAGGACATTTGCTTTTCGGACCACATGTTCACTGAGGACGTCCTGTCCAGGTACCTTCATTTTGGCCCCTTTACCGTAGACTTCTTCATCAAATAACACATCGGCTTCACCCATCCGGTTTGCTATGGCAGGAATGTCATGATTATTTTCCGCCGGATTAAGTAGATAAGAAGTCAGCAGCATATCAAACGTAATCCCTTTTATATGAATGCCCTGATTAAACAAGGCCACAAGAGTCTTCTTGGCATCAAAAACCACTTTTGATTTACTGCTGTCTTCCGCCCATTTTTTAAAAGCTTCTGAGTCAATGGCTATTTTTGTCGGAAGAAAGTAAGCATTGGACTTATTCACCACACCGATGCCTTCAATCTTGCCATAGTGATAATTTTCCTCAAGCATTTCGAGCACCAGTGCCGTTTCATCTCCGAGCATTTCTTCAGTGATCTCTTCGACGATTGTATAGTCAAGCTCACTGAGTTCAGTACTTTCCTCACCATCTCCAGCCCTGCCATCAATCCGGCTTAAGAGCGACTGAAATCCCAAATCTTTAAAAATCGCACTGACTTCCGAATGGGGATAGCCTTGATATGTCGTATCTGTCAGTGACACATCAATCGGAGAATCGCGATCGATAATTACAAGATTCTTGCTCATGAAGGCATCATCTTTATGATTTTCCAGCTTTTCTTTTAGTTTTTTGCCGCTGACATCATCAAGATGTTCGTACACATTATCAACCGTTTCAAATTGTTTCAGCAGTTTAGTTGCTGTTTTTTCACCAACTCCCGGAACACCTGGAATGTTATCTGAACTGTCACCCATCAATGCCTTTAAATCAATAATCTGCTCTGGGGCTATAGACATCTTCTCCTTCATGAATTCCGGCGTGTACGCTTCAATATCACTGATCCCCTTTTTGGTCAAGTTCACCGTTACCTTGTCCGATACAAGCTGCAGCAAGTCCTTGTCGCCGGAAATGACCGTCACATCCCAATTTTTTTCCTGAGCTTGCTTTGAAAGCGTGCCGATGATGTCATCCGCTTCATATAAATCAAGCTGATAATAAGAGATATGGAATGCGTCAAGCACTTCTTTCAAAAGCGGAATTTGCTCGGACAATTCGGGCGGTGTCTTTTGCCGTCCGCCTTTATATTCTTTATAGGTTTCATGACGGAAAGTCGTTTTTCCGGCATCAAAAGCTACGAGCATGTGTGTTGGTTTTTCGTCCTCAAGTATTTTCAGAAGCATACTCGTAAAACCATACACAGCATTCGTATAAACACCTTTATCATTATTCAATAGTGGCAATGCAAAAAAAGCACGGTATATCACACTGTTTCCGTCAATCAATACAAGCTTATCACTCATCAACGTGTTCCTCCGATCATGCCGTTATCCCGCATCTAATGGTCAGTAACCCGCCAAAATACGGCGGCTAACTGACCTTAAATGCCCGATTCTGTTCAACTAACATTCAGTGTGGAAAACGCGCCCCACTGAATGAAGTTTCACTTTATCATGTTTAACCCTATTCTATCACAGTATATCAAAAAGCACCCTCGATTAAGAGGATGCCGCTTCATTTTTTGGTAAATAGACATGAAAAACTGACCCTTGATCCGGTTCACTTTCGACCAATATTTTACCATCATGCACTTCGACAATATGTTTAACAATGGCGAGACCCAGTCCCGTTCCGCCGGTATTCCTGCTTCGCGCTTTATCCACCCGATAAAAACGCTCGAATATTCTTGGAACAGCTTTACGCGGGATGCCAATGCCGTTATCAGAAACGTGAATATGAATCGATTCGCCTTCATCTGCTGCTGTCAAATCCACTGTCCCATTTTCTGATGTATAACTGATGGCATTGGTTAATAAATTGATGATAACCTGTTTAATTCCTTCACCATCAGCTTGCAGTGTTATATTATCCTTGGCATCAGTCGTCAACGTGATCCCCTTTTGTTTAGCCTGCTGCTCAATAACCGGTAAAATTTCATCAATCAGCTGATTTATATCGACGGTTGTTCTGGTTATTTTGAATTCATCTTTTTCAAGCTTGGATAACGTCAGTAAATCTTCAATCAGTCCCTGGAGACGGGTGCTCTCATCATAAATGATCGTCAGAAAACGGTCCAATGAATCTTTATCATCTTTTGCTCCACTTAGCAGCGTCTCAGCAAAACCGGTAATCGATGTAATGGGTGTTTTCAGCTCATGTGAAACATTTGCCACAAAATCCTTCCGCATTAATTCGAGCTTTTTCAAATGCGTGATATCGTACAGCAAAAGAACTGCACCTTTCAGCATACCGCGCTCATTAAAAATGGGCGCACCGACAATTTCAATGTATTTGGGATCGACATCCGCCGTATGTGTGAAGGTGTGTTTGATATTTGTCTCATACAGAAACGTTTGCTGGACAGTCTCATGAATGGTTTCTTCTGCCAAAACATCGTAATATAAATAGCCTTGGTAATTGTGAGATTTTCCTCCAAACATCGATATAAATTTACGATTAATTAAATGGATATATCCTTTTTCATCAATCAGCACCAAACCGCTTTCTGTATTATCAATGACCGTTGAAAGCTGCTCCTCATGCACCTGCTCCTGTATTTGAAATTCACTCAAATTTCGTGCCAGAACATTTAGCTTGTTATTCAGTTCACCAATACTGCCTTGCTCTGAATGATGAATTCTTGTACGGTAATTGCCTTTCACAAGTTCATCAACTGTCTGCGTTGTCTTTTTAATCGGTTTCATATATTTATCATACACATGCAGCATCATCACAAGCATCATCACATATTCTACCACCAAAATGGCTATGAGAATGATGTATTCCGATGTCAATTGGCTTAAGGCGAGTCCCGTCAAGACTACCAGAATGAACAGACCTGCATGGTAGGCTAATAACGGTTTCTTGAATAAAGGCAGCATTATTTCGGATCCTCCATTTTATAACCAAGCCCACGTACCGTTTTAATATAAACGGGTTTTTTCGTGTTTGGCTCAATCTTTTCACGCAAATGACTGACATGGACATCCACGATACGTGTATCCCCGACAAAATCGTAATTCCACACGGCACTCAGAAGCTGGTCCCGTGACAAAACTTTTCCTTTATGGGTAGAAAAATAATATAATAGCTCAAACTCTTTTCTCGTGAATGTCAGCGGTTCACCTTTTAACTCAGCTTCATAGCGATCAGGATAGATGGTAAGATCACCAATTTTGTTTGAACTGGCTGTATTCGACTCTTGTGTCTTTTCCGAACGCCTTAAAATCGCTTTAATACGAGCAATGACTTCTTTTGGACTGAATGGTTTCGTCAAATAGTCATCTGCCCCAAGTTCCAGTCCCAATATCTTATCAAATTCCTCATCTTTTGCTGTTAGCATCAGGATGGGCGTGTCATTTTTGTTAGTCCGGAGATGTTTGCAGACTTCGAGGCCGTCCATTTCGGGCAGCATGAGATCAAGGATTATCAGGTCAAAATCAGCTGATTCAGCCTTTTCAATAGCTTCCTTTCCATCATACGCGACATCCGTTTCAAAACCAGCCTGTTCTACGTTAAATTTAAGCAGTGTTACAATTGATGCTTCATCATCAACAATTAAAATGCGTTTCCCCATCTGCAGCCCTCATTTCTATGACAATACATTCTACCTTTATCTTACAATGAATGAGGATTAAAGTGAACAGTTAAAGATGTAAAGATAAATTTACAAAAGCACGGATGAAACTTATATCTTTTACCGATTGATTTGATGGATAAACGTTCTGATTGGTTGATATACACGGTGTTTGGTTAATATATTTTTTATTTGGTTGATTTACCGGTGATTTGGTTGATATATTTCTTATCCGGTTGATATCACGGATATTTGGTTGATATATTTTTTATTCGGTTGATATCAGGGATATTTGGGTTGATATGGCAATATAGCAAACTGCCAACAACTGCTAAAAGAAATTCTCATGATTGTCCTGCAAGCGATTCAGGTTCATACACCGGACAGGCATTTAGTTTCCCTCGTAATACGTCATCACAATATCCGGGGAAAACGTCATTCAGCGGGACGTACTCTCACTGCTGAAAAGGATGCGGGATAAAAAAACTCCCCTTTATCATTTCAAGCATAAAAGGGAGTTTTTTCAAATGATTATCTTAATACATCAAGAACATCCTTCACAGAATCAGCTGATTTGTCAAGTTGTGTTTTTTCATCGTCAGTCAAATCAAGCTCGATAATCTCTTCCAAACCATTACCGCCGATAATGGTCGGTACACCAAGGTAAATATCTTTGTACCCATACTCACCTTCGAGGTAGGCAATCGAAGGAAGGACGCGTCGCTGATCTTTGAGAATCGCTTCGGCCATGACCGTCAAGGAAGCTGCTGGTGCATAATAGGCACTGCCATTGCCAAGCAGTCCGACGATTTCCCCGCCGCCTTTTCGGGTACGCTCAATTATTTCATCAAGGCGGTCTTTGGAAATTAGCTTTTCGATCGGTATACCGCCAGCATATGAATAACGGATCAATGGCACCATATCATCACCATGTCCGCCAAGTACAAATCCGGTTATATCTTTGACGGACAAATTCAGCTCCTCTGCCACAAACGTACGAAAACGTGCTGTATCAAGCACACCGGATTGACCGATAACCCGCTCTTTAGGAAACCCGGATTCCTTGTATACCGCATATGTCATAGCATCAACCGGATTGGTCAAAACGATGATAGTTGTCTCTGGTGAATAGGTAACGACATCCTTGGTGACGGTTCTCATGATTTTAGCGTTTGTACTGACAAGGTCATCACGACTCATCCCTGGCTTGCGGGCAATGCCGGCTGTTATGATGACGAGATCGGAATCTTTCGTGTCTTCATAATTGGCAGTCCCGATGATATTGGCATCAAAACCCTGGACAGGGCTTGCTTCTTTCATGTCCAATGCTTTCCCTTTTGTCGGGTCTTCTTTATCCGGAATATCAACGAGCACAACGTCACCAAGTTCTTTTTGTGCCATCATCAAAGCTGCCGTCGTACCGGTAAATCCGGATCCAATTACGGAAATTTTCTTGCGTTTGTTGGCCATGTCGATTCACCTTCCTTGGATCAGTCCATATTTTTGATCAGTTCATCGCCGAATTCGCTTGTTTTTACTTCGGTAGCACCATCCATCATACGGGCGAAGTCATATGTGACCACTTTGGAGGCAATCGTTTTATCCATCGCTTTTGTAATCAGATTGGCTGCTTCTCTCCATTCCAGATGTTCAAGCATCAGTACAGCGGAAAGGATGACAGAGGATGGGTTCACTTTATCCATGCCAGCATATTTAGGAGCTGTACCATGAGTTGCTTCAAAAATCGCATGGCCGGTATCATAGTTGATATTTGCTCCCGGAGCAATACCAATTCCGCCGACTTGTGCAGCCAGTGCGTCGGAAATATAGTCGCCATTCAGGTTCATGGTGGCAACAACATCAAATTCTTTCGGACGCGTCAGAATCTGTTGCAGGAAGATGTCAGCAATTGCATCTTTGACAAGCAGCTTGCCTGCAGCAACTGCTTCGTCCTGCGCTTTGTTGGCCACATCTTTTCCTTCTTTTTCAACGATACGATCATACTCGGCCCATGTGAATACCTTGTCGCCATATTCCTCCTCAGCAACTTCATAACCCCATGCTTTAAATGATCCTTCTGTAAATTTCATGATGTTACCTTTATGTACTAAAGTAACACTTTTGCGTCCTTCATTAAGTGCGTACTCAATGGCAGCCCGCACCAGACGCTTGGTGCCTTCCTCCGATACCGGTTTCACACCGATTCCGGATGTCTCAGGGAAACGGATATTATTGACACCCATTTCGCTTTGCAGGAAGTCAATAACTTTTTTCACGTCGTCAGAGCCTTTTTGCCATTCGATTCCAGCGTAAATATCCTCTGTATTTTCACGGAAAATGGCCATATCCACATCTTCCGGGTTCTTGACCGGTGATGGGACACCAGTGAAATAACGGACAGGGCGAAGACAAGTAAATAAATCCAGCTCCTGACGCAATGCAACGTTCAGTGAACGGATACCGCCGCCGATTGGTGTTGTAAGTGGACCTTTAATCGCGATTTTATATTCATCAATCGTTTTAAGCGTGTCATCCGGCAGCCATTCTCCGGTTTTGTCGTAAGCTTTTTGACCGGCATAAACTTCCTTCCAGTCGATTGCTTTTTCACCATTATATGCTTTATCTACGGCAGCTTCGATAACACGTCGTGCAGCAGCCCAAATATCAGGGCCTGTCCCGTCACCTTCAATAAATGGAATGACCGGGCGATTCGGTACATTCATCTTGCCATTTTCAACAGTGATCTTTTCACCTTGTGCCATAAAAAAATACCTCCTGTTATCCTTATCATCATTAGTGTATCATATAGTGAAAATTCATTCAGTGGAGCGCTTTTCTCCACTGAATTTGCCATTTCTTCTAGCGGTCCTCGATAGGCACGTATTTCTGTGTTTTTGGTCCGACATATTCAGCGCGCGGACGAATCAGACGATTGTTATCATATTGTTCGAGTATATGCGCCAGCCATCCGGAGACACGGCTTGTTGCAAAGATTGGTGTAAACAAGTCGTGGTCAATGCCCAGACTGTGGTATACAGATGCTGAATAGAAGTCCACGTTGGCAGGCAGTCCTTTTTCCTCTTTGATGAATTCTTCAATTTTAACGGACATATTGTACCATTTTGGCTGCCCGGTGGTTTTCGTTAATTCTTTCGACATTTGCTTCAGGTACTTAGCACGCGGATCACCGTTTTTATAGACACGATGTCCCATGCCCATTATTTTTTCTTTGTTGGCAATTTTATCTTTAATGTAGGAAATCGCATTTTCCTCTTCGCCGATTTCTGTCAGCATCGCCATGACGCGTTCGTTAGCACCACCATGAAGCGGTCCTTTTAACGCACCGATTGCGGCTGTTATACCGGAATAAATATCGGACAGTGTCGCGACACAAACCCGGGCTGTAAATGTTGAGGCATTCAGTTCATGATCAGCATGCAGAATGAGTGCCTTATTGATGGCTTCTTCTTCAACATCATTTGGTTCCTCACCATTCAGCATGTACAGGAAGTTAGCCGCATAACTCAAATCTCTTTTCGGCTTAACCGGGTCCTCACCTTTGCGTATACGGGCGAAAGCTGTCACAATGGTAGCTATTTTTGCCTGGAGACGAATCGCCTTTCGCTTATTAGCGGCTTGATCCATCACGTCGGCTTCTTCATCATGCAGCCCCAAAATCGATACAGCTGAGCGCAAGGCCGCCATTGGATGGACACTTGACAAATCATATGAACGCAAATGATCAATAATTGCTTGCGGAATTTCCATCTCAGCTGCCAGGTCAGATTTAAATTCATCAAGCTCTGCTTTTGTCGGCAATTTTAAATGCCATAACAGATAGACAACTTCTTCAAAACTGGAATTCTCCGCCAGGTCATCGATTGTATAGCCTACGTAAGTCAGCTGGTCATCAATGATCGAACTGATGGATGATTCAGTTGCGACAACCCCTTCTAACCCTTTTGCCATAACAAACCCTCTCCTTTTTCTATTAATTGTTGTTCATTAACTTAGGTTAAAGCAAAACTTTCATTCTGCGGAACGATTTTTTTTCCGCTGAAAAGGGGAACAAAGGCTAAAAGCGCAACATCGTGTTGCAACGCCTTTGTGACCTGCATCGTGCAGGCCCGAGCCGAATCGGAGATTTACGGGCAGTCAGCCGCTGTATTTCGGCGGGTTACTGACCGTTTCATGCGGGATAAAGTAATTTGACAATATTTTTATAAACACATTGTCATCCCCATAGCCAATTATAAAGTATTATTTGACTTATGTGAATTGAAACCGATTAAATTCAGCAATATTTTTTTGCATCAACAACAACACTTATAAGGTTAATTCTTTCCTCATACCCGAAAATTCTGTCCCAAGTCTATTTTTTTGTTTGTCGTCATATGTACATAGTACAGGCTTGATTCTGTCGTATATGGGGGGCGTTCTGAGTGTACAACCATAGGATCTACCAGCTCTTGCGGTTTTGCTTAGTTATATTATCCGTTATTGTTATGTTTTTAGTCATCCAATTTATTTTCCCATATATTTACCCGTTTTTGCTGGCAATCATGCTTTCATTGTTTCTCAACCCGGTGGTTACATTCCTGGAGAACGCCATAAAAATGCCCCGCGGTTTCGCTGTATTTACCGTACTTCTATTGACAGTAACAGCCTTATTGGGGTGTATGATCCTGCTGATTTCAGAACTGATGCAAGGCACCACTTACATGGCAAAACATGTTCCTGATTATTTCCGCACATTCGTATCGGTTTTGGAAAAAATGATAAATGAACAGCTGCTGCCATTGTACCATAAGCTTGCGTCTTACGTGCATACACTAAGCCCAGACCAGCAGGCAAACATTAATGAAAGTATTCATGATGCCATTAATCAGTTTGCTTCATTCAGTACCGGTATCCTGCAAAATCTTTTACTGCAAATACCAGCTGCTTTATCGTTACTGCCCGGGTCCATCACAATTTTTCTTTTTATTATCATGGCAGCCTTTTTCATAACAAAAGATTGGCATCGGCTTATCAATCATACTAAAAAAATGATCCCCCAAAATGTGCTTCATTCAATCGGCAACGTTTGGAAACATATGCAAAAAGCATTATCCGGTTTATTGAAGGCACAATTACGCCTTATCTCGATAACCGCATTGACAATATTTGCGGGGCTTTTGCTAATGCGGGTTGAGTATGCATTAACGATTGCACTGATTGCGGCACTGGCAGATATCCTTCCTTTCATCGGAACAGGTATCATTTTTGTACCGTGGATTATTTATACATTTTTAACAGCCGACTATGCGTTGACCATTGCGTTATCCGTTCTTTATATGATTGTCGTTATTCAGCGGCAGCTGCTCGAACCAAAGATTGTATCGGACAATGCGGGACTGAATCCGCTCGCAGTTCTGATTGCCCTCTTTATTGGCATTCAGATATGGGGAGCATTTGGGCTTTTCCTTGCGCCATTGGTTGTGATTATCGGTCATGCATTTTTTCGGGCAGGTGTCTTTCATCAGGTCGGGCGGTTCATAAAAGGTTCCTGATTTACCATCTGCGGTAAATGATTGTACCCTTTTCCGCCCATTTGCGAAAAAGCCTTTCCAGCATTCTTTTAAAGGGATCACGCGTGAATGGCAGCACTAAAACAAACCCAATAATGTCGGTAATGAATCCGGGGGCAAACAGGAAAACGCCGCCAATAAAAATGCAAATACCATCGATAATGGCATCACCTGGCGGCTGTCCATAATTTATCGCCGTCTGTCCCCTCCTCCAGGCTTCAAACCCTTCTTTTCGTGCAAGAGATACACCCACAATACCGGTAAAAATGATTAGCCCAATAACCCACCACGGGCCAATAATGCCTCCAGCCCAAATAAACACACCAATTTCAGCTGCAGGTACGATTATGAAAGCAAGCAGCAACCAACGCATTTTATGCCCCCTTTTTAAATCTGAAACTTTGAAAAATCACTACAGGACGCGTGCGTGTCCCTCATAAATGTCACCTTTTGCACCGTCAATCGTAATGTATGCCCCATCCGCCATTATGTCAAATACATCTTTGACACCGACGATAACCGGTATGCCAAGACTCAACCCCACAACGGCGGCATGAGAGGTCAGGCCGCCTTCTTCTGTTACAATACCGGCTGCTTTTTCCACTGCTTTCATCATATCACGATCTGTGCCATAAGTGACGAGAATATCATTTTCGGAGATTTTCTCGATTGCTTCCGAAGCGCTTTTGGCAACGACAGCTCTGCCATACGCACTGCCACGGCCAACACCCTGGCCTTTCGCCATGACATCACCAATCACATGAACCTTCATTAAATTGGTCGTGCCGCTTTCGCCAATTGGCACACCAGCCGTTATAATCACTCTGCTGCCGCGTTCGAACAGGTTGGTACTTAAACCTTGATCAATCGCAATATCCAGCATTTCATCCGTTGAGCCTGCTTTGCTGCCCATAACAGCATGTACACCCCATACGAGTGACAGTTGACGGTTCACACTTTCATGAAATGTTACGGCAATAATAGGAGCTTCCGGACGATACTTTGAAATCATTCTTGCGGTATGTCCGCTCTCCGTTGGTGTGATAATCGCACTGACCGATAAGTTCATCGCCGTGTGTGTAACCGATTGGCTGATGGCATCTGTTATGGTCATATCAACAGACTTCGACCGGTTATCCAGAATCATCTCATGATCCAGTGCCGTTTCAGCCTTTAATGCAATGCTGCTCATCGTTTGCACCGACTCAACCGGATATTCCCCTGCAGCTGTTTCACCTGAAAGCATAATGGCATCCGTTCCGTCAAAAATTGCATTCGCCACATCTGATGCCTCGGCTCTGGTCGGCCGCGGATTACGCTGCATGGAATCAAGCATTTGGGTAGCCGTGATAACGGGTTTTCCGACTGTATTACACTTAGTAATCAGCTTTTTTTGCATAAGCGGTACATCTTCAGCCGGCGTTTCCACACCAAGATCACCACGGGCAACCATCAGCCCATTACTCACTTCCAGGATGGCATCAATATTATCAATCCCTTCCTGATTTTCGATTTTCGGAATGATTTTAATGTGTGTTGCATCATTTTCTTCAAGCAATTCCTGTATTTCCAATATATCGGATGGACGCCGCACGAACGATGCCGCGATAAAATCAACACCCTGTTCAATGCCAAACTTGATATCCTGTGCATCCTTTTCTGTGATACCGGGTAAATTCACACTGACATTCGGAACATTAACACCTTTTTTGTTCTCAATAATGCCGGAATTCAGTGCCTTGGTTTTTAATTCTTTATTTTCATGATCAATATCCAGTATCTCCAGCTCAATCAGGCCATCATCAAGCAGTATTTTAGAACCAGGATGAACATCATCAATCAGCCCGGCGTACGTAACGGAAAAGCGTTCAGCAGTGCCTTCCGTTTCATGCATGGTTACATGGACGATACTGTCTTTGACAATTTCAGCCTCACCATGTTTGAATGTGCCTGTTCTAATTTCAGGACCTTTTGTATCCAGAAGAATCGCAATGGTTTTGCCGGTTTTCGCCGCCGCTTCCCGGATATTTTGAATTCGGCGTCCATGTTCTTCAAGGTCACCATGGGAAAAATTCAATCGAGCAACATTCATGCCGCTTTCAATCAGCTGTATCAGTGTTTCAACTGATTCCGATGCAGGACCGATCGTACATACGATTTTTGTTTTCCGCATCTCCTGCGCCTCCTTTTCCATTATCATATCGACAGTTCTTTGGATAATTGATACATGTCCATGTCAATCACATGTTTTTGGCCCAATATTTCAGAAATATCATGGCTGACCAATTGGTTATTTTGTATGCCCGCAATCTTTCCGGCTTTACCATTCAGCAGTAAACTAACTGCCTGGGCACCAAGCCGGCTTGCCAGCACACGATCGGATGCCGTTGGAGATCCGCCACGCTGGATGTGACCCAATACGGTCACACGTGTCTTTAGATCAGCTGTTTCCTTTATTTTTTCAGCATAGTCAAATCCACTTCCGACACCTTCTGCAAGAATAATAATGCTATGTTTTTTGCCTCGTTCCTGACCGCGTTTGAGACGTTCAATAATCTCCTCCAGCTCGTCTTTCTTTTCCGGGATAAGAATACTTTCCGCACCATCGGCAAGACCAGCCCAAAGCGCGAGGTCTCCGGCATCTCTTCCCATAACTTCGATGATGAATGTCCGTTCGTGTGACGAAGCGGTATCACGTATTTTGTCAATTGCTTCAATCACGGTATTCAGTGCCGTATCAAACCCAATTGTGAAATCAGTACCGGCAATATCATTATCAATGGTGCCTGGAACACCGATACAAGGATATCCTTTTTCAGTCAGTTTTTGGGCACCGCGAAAACTACCATCGCCACCGATTACAATCAAGCCTTCAATTCCGTACTTTTTCATCTGCTTAACACCTTTGTTCTGACCTTCATCTGTTTTAAATTCCTCACATCTGGCGGAACGCAATATTGTACCACCGCGCTGAATAATATCACCGACAGAACCAATATTCATTTGTTCGATATGACCGTCAATCAGACCCTGGAATCCGTTTTTGATGCCATATATCTCGATGTTATGGTAAATCGCTTTTCGTACAACTGCGCGGATTGCCGCATTCATACCCGGGGCATCACCGCCGCTTGTCAAAACACCGATCTTCTTCATGCTTTCACCTCACATCATGTTGTCACTACTTCCAAGATAATTGGAATCAGCAAAAATATCAATTATTTCAGTCAAAAGTGCAAAAGAGGCTGACTCGAGTCAACCTCCTAACCAGGCCATTTAAAGCTGTTTATAATCACCAATTTTTTGGTATTTTTCCCATCTTTTTTCAAGCAATTCATCTGAAGGGACGTCCATCAATTCTTTTAGTGAATTGGCCAGTACAGCATCAATATTATGAGACTGGGTCTCAATATCACGATGGGCACCGCCTCTGGGTTCCGGTATAATGTCGTCAACAATATCAAGCTCTTTCAAATCATTTGCTGTTATTTTCATATTTTCTGCAGCCTGTTTTGCCAGACCGGAATCTTTCCAAAGCAATGCCGCTGCCCCTTCAGGCGAAATGACCGAATAGGTAGCGTTCTCCAGCATATGAATCCGATCACCGACACCCAGTCCGAGTGCACCGCCACTTCCGCCTTCACCAATAACGATACAGATGATTGGGACACTCAGACCGGCCATCTCCATCAGGTTTTTGGCAATTGCCTCACTCTGTCCGCGTTCCTCGGCAGCTTTCCCCGGATAGGCGCCTTTCGTATCAATGAAACATATGATTGGCCGCTTGAATTTCTCTGCCTGACGCATATGTCTTAATGCCTTTCGGTACCCTTCCGGATGCGGCATGCCAAAGTTACGGCGAACATTTTCTTTCGTATCTTTGCCCCGCTGATGGCCTATAACGGTTACAGGGTAATCCTTATACAGTGCAATGCCGGACACAATTGCTTTATCATCACCATATAATCGATCTCCATGAAATTCAATAAAGTCCGTAAATAACCGGTCGACATAATCAAGTGTCGTCGGCCGGTCTTGATGCCTTGCCATTTGAACACGCTGCCATGGCTGTAAATTCCCATATATATCGTTTTCCAAAGATTCCAGCCGTTGTTCAAGTGTCCTGATTTCGTCCGTCAAATCGATGTCACTGTCTGCTGTATACGTCTTTAGCTCGGTGATTTTTTCTCTTAAATCGGCAATCGGTTTTTCAAAATCCAGCACGTGTTTCATGAAACGTCCCCGCCTTTCTGGTGCATGGAAAGCAATTTTGAAAGGAGGGACTTCAATTCATGCCGATGAATAACCTTATCCAGCTGGCCATGCTTTAATAGGAATTCAGCTGTCTGAAAATCATCCGGGAGCTTTTCCCGGATTGTCTGCTCAATAATACGGCGGCCGGCAAAACCAATCAGTGCCCCCGGTTCAGCAAAATTATAATCTCCAACCGATGCGAAGCTTGCAGATACACCGCCAGTGGTCGGGTGGGTCATCACGGATATCATCAGACCGCCTGCTTCGGAAAAGCGTTTCACAGCAACAGATGTTTTAGCCATTTGCATCAGGCTTAAAACACCTTCCTGCATCCTTGCACCACCCGAAGCGGTAAAGATAATGAGCGGAAGTGACTGTTGATTGGCTTTCTCAATTGCACGGGCAATCTTTTCGCCAACGACCGATCCCATACTTCCCATCCGGAAACTGGAATCCATGACACTAAAAGCAGTCATTTGTCCGTCAATCGAACCTTTCCCGGTCACAACACCTTCATTTAGCCCGGTTTTATGCCGGTCCTTTTCGATTTTTTCTTCATAGTCGGGAAATTGTAACGGATTTGTTGTTGTAAGCTCCTTATCCCATTCCTCAAACGATCCAGCATCAAATAAACTGTCAATCCGTTCCCAGGCTGTCAGCGGATGATGGTAATCGCAGTTTGGACAAACATTGATATTTTTGTTGATTTCTTTTCGATAATAGATTTTATGACAATGACTGCATTTTTTCATTAACCCTTCAGGAATATCTAGCTTGCTTTGTTCGCTTGGAATGGTAGCATATTTCTTTTTCTTGCCAAAAAAATCCTTAAGCAAGGAAACTCCTCCTTTTTTAACAACAGCAGGGCAAGCATTACAATAAAATCTCAGCTGGCATTCCGTCTCTCCAGCGAAAAACCGGAATTCATTTTCTTGCCGGCAATGTATCAAATAGTTCTTCTATGTCACCATAATTATGCGATTGATAAAGCTTGATAAGCTCCAAATAAAATGATCGATTGTAAGAAAGACTGGAAATGGTATAGGAAAACTCATCCATCAGCTGCCATACCCTGGCGAGCAGCAGGTTGTCCGTTTTATAAAATAAATACTGAAAAAAAGCCACATGCTTCTCATTGTTGTTTAACGTCTTGTCTTGAATAATCCCGTCCAATTCCTTGATATCATCTTCAGTCATATGATCATATGCAATTCTGGCCGCTTCTTTTTCAATAATTTTTTTGGCAAATAACAAGTCGTTTTTTGTATTGGCGCCCTGCAGGATAAAAGATGAAAGCACTTCCACCGAGTGATACGGGCGATATTGACTCAAAAATGTGCCTTCTCCATGCCTTGTTTCAATCAGACCCAATAACTCCATTGCCCTTAGTGCTTCACGGACTGAGGATCTCCCAGCGTGCAGTTTTTCAGAAAGTTCCCGTTCAGATGGAAGTTTATCGCCTGGCTGCAAATCATGATTGTCGATATACTTGCGGAGCTCCTGTAAAACCCCTTGATAAACTTTTTGCTTTGGTGACATGGACACAGCCGCAGTCACTCCTTTAAGAAAGGTTGTTCAAAAAGTCCGGTAAAGATGGCGCATCGAATAGAGGACCTTCTGCTAAATACGCCCACGTCAATCGCCAACTGCAAAAGTCACCACAAACAAGAGAAGCCCGCGATTCGAACTGCGCCGCCTCGAAATTTCTCGATGCGATTGACGTGCTAGTGCCGGCGCCCGCACAGGACGCCTGAGAACTTAGCCGTCCGGTCCTTTTTATTCTCCTTTTTGAACACGCATTGTAAGAGGTTTTATGCCTCATCAATTTGTGTCAGCCTTCTCGTTTTTTCGGCAACCGTTTCGGGATCAACTTCGATTCTGGCCACACCTGATTCCATGGCAGCGCGGGCGACATGGGCCGCTACCAAGGGTGCAACTCTCGGGTCAAACGGACCTGGTATAACATAATCCTCTGTTAACTCATCATCGGTTATAAGTGACGCAATGGCCTCGGCGGCAGCGATCTTCATTCTTTCATTGATACGCGTTGCTCTGACATCCAATGCCCCTCTGAAAATACCAGGAAATGCAAGTACATTATTGACCTGGTTTGGATAATCGGAACGGCCAGTGCCAATAACTTTGACTCCTGCCTCTTTTGCGTCTTCCGGTAAGATTTCCGGATCAGGGTTTGCCATCGCAAAAATAATCGGGTCGTCGTTCATTTTTTGTACCATTTCTTTCGATAATAAGCCGGCGGCAGAAACACCGATGAAGACATCAGCATCTTCCAATATGTCATCCAGCGATCCTTCTTTATTGTCCTTGTTGGTCATTTTGGCGACTTCTTCCTTGGTTTCGTTCATGCCATATGACCTGCCCTCAAAAATGGCACCTTTTGAATCACACATGATCATGTCGCGCACACCAAAGTGATACAATAATTTTATAATAGCTATCCCAGCAGCACCAGCACCATTAGCTACGACCCTAATATCAGAGAACGACTTTCCGGATAGTTTCAGCGCATTGATCAGCCCCGCAGCAGTGACAATTGCTGTTCCATGCTGATCATCGTGGAAAATCGGGATATTGGTTTCCTTTTTCAGCCGTTCTTCAATAATGAAGCAGTCTGGGGCTGCGATATCTTCAAGGTTGACCCCGCCAAACGTCGGCTGCATCAATTTAACCGTCTCAACAATCTTATCGACCTCATGTGATTCGAGGCAAATCGGAAAAGAATCGACCCCTGCAAAGCTTTTGAACAGGACGGACTTACCTTCCATTACGGGCAGTGCCGCCTCGGGTCCGATATTGCCCAACCCCAGAACAGCTGACCCATTACTGACAACGGCAACCGTATTACCCTTCATTGTGTAATCATAGACGGCACCTTTGCGGTCATAAATCTCTTTACATGGCTCAGCCACACCGGGGGAATAGGCTAAGCTTAGATCCCGTTCATTACGTACGGGGACTTTTGCTTCCGTTGAAAGTTTTCCTTTCTTCACTTTATGGATATGCAACGCTTCGTCTCTTAAATTTGCCACACTGCTCACTCCTTTATAAGATAGCCCCAAAATGTCACCTACCTCTGCTGAAACAATCCACATTGTAAGCAACAGCACAGAAGTCATACAAATCCTTTGGAAGTCAAATCGTCAAGGTGGTCTGACCACTTAATGACTTCATTATAACAAATGACTTGTCTATGTAAAGGATAAAGCGAAACTTCATTCAACAGGGCGTTCTATCCCTGTTGAATGTTAGTTGAGCCGAATCGGGCATTTAAGGTCAGTTTGCCGCCGTCTTTTGGCGGGTTACTGACCATTACATGCGGGGTAAAGCGAAACTGCATTCAACAGGGCGTTCTATCCCTGTTGAATAAGGGGAACAAAGGCTAAGTTCGCGACGTCCTGTCGCAACGCCTTTGTGACCTGCTTCCTGCAGGCCCGAGCCGAATCGGGCATTTAAGGTCAGTTTGCCGCCGTACTCTGGCGGGTTACTGACCATTACATGCGGGGTAAAGCGAAACTGCATTCAGGGAGTGCTTTTCTCCACTGAATGTACTTCACTGTTTGATCGTATCCAGCACGACATTGTCTTCACCAAAATGATCTCTTAGTAACTTAAGGCAAGTATCGTTCGGATGAACCAAGTATTCATTTGACAGCTGGTACGTTTTCTTTGCTTCCTGGTCATACACGATGATTGGTGTCCTGCCGCGATTTTGGTTTGCGATGTTTTGAATGATTGCCAATACATTTTTGCTATTATCATCCGTTATTTTAATGAATAAACGTTGATGTTCATTTATCACCCATTCCTGCTCGTTGAACACTTCCATATCAGACATGATCCACTGTAGCTGGTTATTCCGGCTTTCAACTTTCCCAGTGAATGTCACGAGCATCTCCTCTGACAGCCAGCGATGAACGTCCCTGTACAAATCAGGAAAGACGACCGCCTCCATGTCACCTGTTTCATCATTGACCGTCAGGAATGCCATTGGATCGCCGCGTTTGGTACGGATTGTTTTAATCGCTTGTACGATTCCGGCGCCTTTCAGGTTCCGTTTTCCGACCAGTTTTTGTGCATCCAGCATCGTTATATAGCCATTTGCCCTTAACACGCCACGGTATTTATGAAATGGATGGCTGGATACATAAATTCCGAGCAGCTCTTTCTCATCGGCCAGTTTCTTCATCAGACTGAAATCTTCCATCTCAACATAGCTTTCTTCCAGATTAAGCTTATCCTGAAACAAACTGGATTGTCCGCCGAATTCTTTAAACAGCTCCCCTTGTTCCATGGCTTGATCTATCGATGCTAAAAGACTGGCCCGATTATCATGAAGTTCATCGAAAGCACCGGCCATGATCAGCGTCTCCAATGTTCTGCGGTTTATCACGGTCAGCGGTACACGCAGGCAAAAATCAAACAAACTGCTGAACGCGCCTTCTTTTCGTACTCGGATGATTTCTTTAATCACCTGTCGGCCAATCCCCTTAATGGACCGAAAGCCCATCCGGATTTGCTGACCCTCCACTGTGTATTTGCCGAAACTTTTATTGATCGAAGGCGGCGCTAATGTGAGACCCAGCGCCTTCAATTCTTTTATATACAAATCAGCTTTATCCTGCTGATTCACTGCAGAACTCAATAATTCCGCAAAAAAGCTGGCAGGATAATGGGCCTTCAGATAGGCAAGCTGATAGGATATTTTACTGTATGCCACCGCATGGCTTCGGTTGAAACCATAGTTGGAGAACTTAACAATCCATTGAAAAATCTCTTCGGCGATATCCGCAGTATAGCCGTTGTCCAGGCAGCCCCGAATAAATATTTCGTGCTGCTCATCCATCACCTGCTGCTGTTTTTTGCTCACTGCCCGGCGCAAAATATCAGCCTGTCCCAATGAAAACCCGGCAATGTTATGGGCAATTTGCATAATTTGTTCCTGATAAATCAGGACACCGTACGTTTTTTTCAAGATCGGCTCCAAATCAGGATGCGGATATGCGACTTTTTCCCTGCCATGCTTCCGGTCAATGTAAACCGGTATATTTTCCATTGGACCCGGACGAAACAATGCATTCACCGCCACAATATCTTCAAACGTTGTCGGCCTGAGTCGGATCAAAACTTGTTTCATGCCCTGGGATTCCAGTTGGAAAACACCATTCGTTCTGCCTTCCTGCAAAAGGGCGTATGTCTTTTCATCCTCGTCCGGGATATCTTCCAGCGTGATTATTTGGTTTGCTGTAAAACGGAGTGTCTGCAAAATTCTTTCCAACAGTGTTAAATTGCGCAACCCCAGAAAATCCATTTTCAATAGACCGATTGACTCCAGGTCATTCATGGCATACTGTGTCAAATGTGTATCATGAGTCCCGACAGTCAGTGGGACATGTTCAACGAGCGGCTCCTCGCTAATAACGACACCGGCAGCATGAGTTGACATATGCCTTGGCAGCCCCTCCAATTTCGCTGCAATGGCAAATAAAACCTTTAGTTTGTCCGATTGTTTGATATACTGCTGCAGGTCTTGAGACTCTTTCACATAAGCGGCAATCGGCTGTCTGGTCTGAACAGGTATTTCTTTTAATATAAAATAGGCATCCTGCTGATCAACGTCCATTGTTTTAAAAAGTTCACGCAACAGCGATCTTGCTGCAAACGTCCCGAATGTAATGATTTGCCCGACATGATCATTGCCATATTTATCACGGACATAATCAATGACTTCATCCCTTCTTTGATCGGAAAAATCAATGTCAATATCGGGCATCGTGACACGCTCAGGATTCAGAAACCGTTCAAACAATAAACCATATTTTATCGGGTCAACTTCTGTAATACCCAGTACATAAGCAACAAGAGAACCAGCTGCAGAACCGCGACCCGGTCCGACCAAAATGTTTTGTTCCTTGGCATAGGAAACAAAATCCCAGACTATCAAAAAGTAGTCGCTGAACTGCATTGATCGAATGACATTGAGTTCATATGCCAAGCGGTCTGCTATTTCGTCTGTCACAACCTCATATTTTTGACTGACATTTTCCCGGCATATGTTCTCGAGATATGTATGGGCATCCATCTGTTCCGGAACAGGATAAGACGGCAGCATGCGTTGATCAAACGCCAGGATAACGTGACATCTATCCGCAATGACTCCCGTCTCCTCGACCACTTCAGGCCAATCAGCTCCAAACAGCTGCTCCATTTCGGATGCTGATCGCAAATGGCGCGCTTTAACAGTGCGATCGGTTATACGAAGCGGCCATTTTTTATCATGTTTCATTGCCCGTAAACAATCATACGCTGCATCATCTTTCTTGTTTAAGTACCGGACGTCATTCACGAGTACCGCCTTGGTCTGATAAGCCTGATGGAAAGCTTTAATTTTCTTGTTGATACTGTGTTCGTGTCCTAGACCATGATCCTGTACGCCAAGATAAAAATCATCCCGGTCAAACATATGCCATGATGTATCGAAGTATTCCTTCACCCTATCATGGGGTTCATCCATTAATAGTGCACCAGCCTTAGAGTCAACGGTCAATAAAATACAAATCAGATCATTACTGTATGACGCCAGCTCTGAAATTTCGATGCCGTTTTGATTTGATAACTGAATCTGTGTGCTTAATCGGATTAAATTTTGATACCCTTGATTGTTTTTTGCCAAAAGGATGCAATATTCCGGATCCCCATCATTGTAAAAGACTGTCACGTTCATTCCGATGATCGGCTTTATCCCATTCTTTTGACATGCTTTATAAAATGGGATAGCACCATATAAAACATGTTCATCGGTCAGTGCCAGCGCATCAAAACCCATTTCCTTCGCCTTTTCAGCCAATTTATCGATGGTTATGGTGCTGTTCATGAAACTATATCCGCTTCGCACTTGTAAATGTGTAAATGACATGCTACCCCACTTCTCCTTCCCGTGTATGTGCCCTTATTATAGCTAATCATAATAAAAACTGCATTTTATACATTTCTCGCGTTCTGACATATCTTGTCCATCAGCCTCATAAAATTTACTAGTAATACGTGTTCAAAAAAGCGGATAAAAAGGACCGGCAGGCTAAGTTCTCAGGCGTCCTGTGCGGGCGCCTGCACTAGCACGTCCTGCGCGTCGAAAGTTCGATACGGCGCAGTTTCTAGCACAAGAAAAGCTCCATTGAATTCACTTCGCACGCAGGAAAAGCGTTCTTATTTTCCAAGGAGCGGGCTTCTCTTGTTTGTGGTGACTTCTGCAGTTGGCGATTGACGTGGGCGTATTTAGCAGAAGCTCCCCCTGTTCGATGTGTCATTTTTACCGGACTTTTTGAACATCCTCTAGTATACCGACAAGGGGCGAACATGATGGAGGAACGGTTTATAGCTCAGCTTATTCATTGTTTTTTCATAGCTTTTGGTGTCATTATTGGCGGGGCCATTATCGGCAGTATCGGGGCATTTGCAACAGGTGATGCACCATTCGCCCAAATGAATAGAATTGCAGACAGACTGAGGATTTGGGCGATTGTAGCAGCAATCGGCGGCACGTTTGATGCCATTGCCAATTTTGAAAAGGGTATTTTGGACGGATCCACCTTTGACCTGTTCAAACAAATTATGCTTATTCTGACAGCTATGGGCGGGGTTAAAGCCGGACTCATCCTAATCAGTTGGCTGATTCAGGAGGATGTTGGGTAATGCATATTCCCCCATACCATAAAAAAGCAACATGGCAGCGGTTTTTAGTCGGAACATTTGTCGGTGCAGTCACTGCTTACTTTATATTTGTGTATATGCATGGTTCAATGTATGGACAGCTTCTGGAAGAAAATCGTGACTTGAAATCAGAGGTGACCGAACTGAAGAATCAAAATGAAGCATTGCTGGAAGATAATGAAAATCTTGATGAAAAATCGAAAGAACCAATTAAAGTGGAAACGATTGAAATAACGATTAACAATGAAGAAGATCTGCCGGACAGCTTAATTATACATGACCTGGAAGAATTAATAAAAGAGGAAATCATTCATATAATCGGAAAAAATGTATCCATCATTTCTGAAAGCGATGGTTTATTAAAAGCGACCATTCAGAATAAGGACTTCACGGTTGATGATTTCACTTATCAGTTTACAGTCGATACACTCATCATCCATCAAACAGTCAAAATTACAGTCGAGGCGGATATTTCCAATTAATATGAACATTTCGTGAAAATTGAACGTATCATCAAACATTCTGCCAAATTTCAGTTATAATAGCATTACACGTTAACTTCATTTTCAAAAAGGAGGTTGGATTAAGATGCTCGTTATCAACAAACGACGATTGCGCGATGAGAAAATTGCCCAGCTGAAAGAAGGAAAAACGGCCTATGCTGAATCTCTCGAATTAATCCGACTGATCCAACGCGGGATTGAGCGGGAAAACCTCCATGTTATTTGCGATCAGACAAATATCGGATGCTGGTTTATCCCTGTTCCTGCAGCAAAAAGCTCCTAGAACCATTTAATTCATCTTTGTTCTCCAAAAATCAGTCAGATTATCAAAAGTCTCATGCACAAACTGAATATATGTCTTACATGCCAAAAGAGACTGGGACATAACAAAAATGACCAACACTAAAGGTGAACAATAAGTTGCCTTAGCGGAGGAAATATACGGAGACTCCTGCGGGATGAGAGGCATAGGTGAGACCCCGCAGTGCGGCAG
>Ga0079226_10000331_pt1 | contig 32301 bp, 26 predicted proteins | sample Poulit2014_FD_76345 | JGI IMG/M metagenome (GOLD analysis project Ga0079226, IMG submission 76345) | Agricultural soil microbial communities from Georgia to study Nitrogen management - Poultry litter 2014 | ecosystem: Environmental > Terrestrial > Soil > Agricultural land | place: USA: Georgia...
AAAAAAATGGATGTTTACTACCTTTACTTCGGTATTTTCCTTTTATCCATTTTAACCGAGAGGCTATAATCAGAATATTCTGTTAGCGTTTATGCGACACTAGTGAAAATATATATTAAGATATATATACTTTTTAAATCCAATATAATTTTCAGGTTCCTTTTTGTGTAATGATTTTATAATAAAAACTTTCTGTTTGCTTCATTAATTTATGTTATTTAGATGTAAATTGAAATCAAAGTCGCATCCTTGATCTGCTTGTAGAACGTGCTGACGGTACAACCAAGTATATCCTCTATCATTAATCTGAGGTGGTACGTGTTCTTGTTTTCTTTTGAATAACTCTTCATCAGAAATAAGAACATTTAGTTGTTTTTGCTCAATATCTAATTCTATTAAGTCACCTTCTTTTATTAGACCAATAGTACCGCCGATAGAAGCTTCGGGTGCAGCGTGTAGAACAACTGTACCAAAAGCAGAACCACTCATTCGACAATCAGATATTCTAACCATGTCTCGTACTCCCTTTTTAAGCAGCTTATTAGGGATTGGAATCATACCGGCTTCTGGCATACCTGGAGCTCCAACAGGTCCAGCGTTCTGCAAAACAAGGACACTATCTTCATTGACGTCTAAACTAGGATCATTAACGCGGTTTTCCATATCTTCTAATGATTTAAATACAACTGCTTTACCTTTATGTTTAAGAAACTTCTTATTGATTATTGCCTTGGGTTTAATAATGGATCCGTTGGGAGACAAATTCCCTTTTAAAACTGTTATGCCACCATTTTCATACAGTGGGGTTTCCAAGGGTTTAATTACATGATTATAAGCCGGATTTATTTCAATATCATTTATATTTTCTTGCAAGGTCCTTCCAGTAACTGTTAATCCATCCGTAGATAATAAAGAGGATATTTCTTTAAGTAATCTAGGAACACCACCGGCATAATAAAATTCACGCATCTGATGCTTTCCTGTTGGTCTTAAGTTTGCTAGAAGAGGGGTGCTTTCACTTAATTCATCAAATCTATCTAAAGTAAGGTTTATACCTGCTCGTCGTGCAATTGCAATAAGATGGATAACTGCGTTAGTGGATCCCCCAATTGCCATTAAAGTCCGTATTGCATTGTCGAAGGATTCTTTTTGCATTATATCTGATGGACGTATATTTTCCTGGACGAGATTTACAATGGATTTTCCAGTTTCTTTAGCTAACCTAGTTCGTTCGTTAACAGTAGCTAGAGCTGTAGCAGCACCCGGGAGCATCATTCCTAAAGCTTCAGCACAGGAAGCGATGGTACTAGCGGACCCCATCATCATACAATGTCCTGGTGTTGGAGCTAATTGTGCATTAATTTCGTTTTTTTCTTTTTCATTTATCGTGCCCGCTTTATATTCTTGCCAAAAAAATCTGCAATCAGTACAAGCCCCTAATTTTTCACCGTTATATTCTCCATTGTCCATTGGCCCGCCCGTTATTAATATTGCAGGTTTATTAGCGCTGGCTGCCGCCATAAGTTGAGCGGGGGCCATTTTATCACATCCCCCTATGAGAACAACACCATCAATTGGTTGGGAATCAATCATTTCTTCAGTATCCATAGCTACTAAATTTCGATAAAGCATTGTTGTAGGACTAGTAAACATCTCCCCTACAGAAATTGTGGGAAATTCTAAAGGAAGCCCCCCTTCCATAATAATCCCTTTTTTAATTGCTTCTACTAAAGGTTTAATATGACTATGACATCGATTAATTTCGCTAAATGTATTACAAATACCTATTATTGGTTTTTTATAATCTTCTTCATCGTACCCTAGGTGTCGTTGGAAAGCCATACGAATAAATTCACTAAAACCTTCATCTCCGTAAGAAGTTCTTTTTGTCATAATTATATCCCCTCTGCTATAAAAGATTTTAATAATCATCAGATGAATATTAAGAATTTTCATTATTGTACGATTTTAAGTATATTATGTCAATAGAGCCAGGTCTCAATAATTATCTTTCTTGGAATTTATAAAAACCTAATTCCCAATTTGTTGATATATGTGCTTCCATAGCTGATTTAGCCTTGTTAACATCTCTTTCTTCAATAGCTTTTGCAATTATAGAATGATAGTGTATTGCTTTTTCTATCATATTAGGGATATTAGTATAATTTCTGCTAGATTTAAGTTTTTCTTGCAGCTTCTCGTATATCTCTATTAGTACGTCATTATGCGTAGCATAAGCTATTAGCATATGAAAATTCATGTCTTCTTTTATAGTAGGTTTGTTTTCTTTAGCTAGCTGTTTCATTAATTCTACAGATTTGATAATCGAACCAATTTCGCTTAAAAAAGCTTGTCTTGCCGCATTTTCTGCTAGTGCTGGCTCTAGTATCAGCCGCGCTTCATTTAAATGCATAAGGTCAATGATATTGAAATCGTTTTTATCACTTTTTTTAAAGTTTTTAAATTCTTCAATTACAAATATTCCTCTTCCCTGTTCAATACTCACTAATCCTTGATCTTGTAGAACTCGTAAAGCTTCACGTATAGTTGAAATACTAACATCAAAATTTTTAGCTAAAACTTGTAACGTAGGTAACCGATCCCCTTTCACCCATTTGCCTTCATGTAAATTAGAACGTAATGTTTCTAATATATAATCAAAACGACGATTTTTGTTAAGCATTTCTTTCCTCCTCTCCTTAATAGTACATGTAATCCACAATATAACACAATTATTTTTAAAATATTTAAAATATTATTCTTTGACTCACTTAATCATTTGATGTATTATTTGAATAATCAATATTCATCAGATGATATTTTACTTAAAGGAGGAGTTTTAAATGTCTGATTCAATGTTAATAGTTGTTGCAATCGCTTCCATATTTTTGTTGTTACTTTTAATTCTAAAATTTAAAATGCAAGCTTTCGTTGCATTATTGATTACAAGTATTCTAGTAGGTTTAGCTGTTGGGATGCCTCCGCTTGAAATAGTTGAAACTATAGAAGATGCTATGGGAAGCGCCTTAGGATTCATTGCCTTAGTCATCGGGTTAGGGTCTATGTTTGGCGAAGTTCTACGCGTATCGGGTGGCTCAGAGAGGTTAGCTTTGGGTCTTATAGACAAATTTGGAGAAAAAAATATTGTTTGGGCACTAGGAGTTAGTGGTTTTTTAATCTCTATTGCTGTTTACATAGATGTTGCAATAGTTATACTGTTTCCCATTCTTTATAGTATAGCTATAAAATCGAAAAAATCTCTTTTATATTATGGTATTCCACTGGGGGCGGGGTTGAGTGTTACACATACGTTTGTTCCTCCTACGCCCGGACCTATTGCTACTGCATCAATAATGGGGGCAGATTTGGGATGGGTTATTATATTCGGAGTTATTTGTGGTATACCTGCAATGATTATAGCAGGGCCTATGTTCGGAAAATTTATTTCTAAAAAAATATTTGTTCCAGTTCCTGAACATGTAGTTGAAGAATTAAAAGAACAAAATTTTGATAAAGAATTACCAAGTTTATCAAGCGTTATATCTATAATAATTTTGCCATTGGTATTGATACTTGCCAATACTTCCGCTGAATTATTATTACCTGAAGGGTCTAATATAAGGACAACATTAATGTTTATTGGTAATCCAGTAGTAGCATTGCTTGTTGTATGTTTATTAACTTTTTGGTTATTTGGAACAAAACGTGGTTACACTAGAAATGATATCCAGTCAATAGTTACAAAGGCTATGGAACCAGCTGGAATTATCATTTTAATAACAGGTGCAGGATCTGTATTTGGGGAAATGCTTGTTCAATCTGGAATAGGAGATATATTGGCTAATGCAATGGAATCAGCTAATATGCCCCTTATAGTATTTGGATTTTTAACTGCTTCAATTATTCGAATTGCTCAGGGATCTGGAACAGTTTCAATGATTACTGCTGCTAGTCTTGTTGCTCCTCTCATTGAAACTTTTGATGTTAGTGCTCCTATGCTAGGTCTTATAACAATTGCTATAGCTAGTGGAGGTGCAGCTTTTGCGCATGTTAATGATTCAGGTTTCTGGATGGCCAATCGTTATTTAAACATGACAGTAAAGGATACCTTAAAATCATGGACGGTTATGAAGTCAATTGTAGGGATAACAGGATTTGCAATGAGTCTATTATTAAGCTTATTTGTGTAATATTTTAAAACTTAAACCTCTTGGATTATCTATGAAAATCCAGGAGGTTTAAAATTTATTTAATAACAGCTTTGAGAACTAATTTTTCACAAAATAAATAAACGCCGTCTATAAACGATCGTTTTATAAACAATATTTTCAACTTCCATATACCAAGGTTTGTAAAGCCAATTTTTCGTTTGTTTTGTTTATAAACCTGTTTCTAATTAAAAAAGATAAAACGTATGGATAGTAGACAGTGATTATTGAATATGCCAGTGTTTCGACAGATAATTAAAGTTTAAATATTTAGAAATAAGTCATTCAAAAATATGTAAAAAACTAAAGAGAGAAATATGTTATTTATCAGAGAAAACAAAATGGGAACGACGAACCGAGAATAATTGTATCACGCTCTCAAAAATAACTCAGCGTTGAAATAAGTTTGTGATGTTTAAATTAGAATGGCTAGCCCAGTCTATGAAAAAATTCCATAAGATTTCCGATGAACTTCGGAAGAAAGGAACTAAGTTTACCAGTATTCAGGAAAACATGAGTACCATAACATCCAACCATAGAGCGACATTTGTCATATTGGCTGTTTTCGCGAAATTTGATTAGATATTATCCGAGAAAGAATACAAGCTGGATAGCAAGAAACGAAACAATCAGGGAGAACCTAGTGGTCTACCTAAGAAAGACGACAAAGCCAAAAAGAGAATTCGTATTTTATTCGCATAGAAAGTGTCTTTTATATTACTAATATGCATTACATTGGTCGAAGTCCAATCACACAAAAATTTTAAAAAATAAATATATACCAATAAAAATTAAAAAACAGAGTAATTTTTAAAAAGCTTTATGCTGTATATTTTTTCACAGTCTTTTATAACTTATACTCTCTCTGATTTTATTTCGCGCATTTAAGCTCTTACTTTTGTTTTTAGTCATTAATAAAGTATATAAAGTGTCTAAAATAGATAGTTGTGCAATTCTAGAAGAAATTGCATCCCAACGATAACTAGTTTCATCTGATATGGTGTATAACGATACATCTGCTTCGTTTGATAAAGTTGAAGAAGCAAAGTTAGTTACACTAATAATTTTCACGCTATTTCTTTTCAGAATTTGTACTATGTCTAATATATCCTTCGTAGAACCACTATGAGAAATAATGATAGCTGTATGTTTATGCGTCATTAATGAAGCAGACATGATTTGTAAATGAGAATCTAGGTCTATTTTAACATCAAGACCACATCTCATAAATTTATGATACGCATCTAAAGCAATAAAAGAAGACCCCCCTACCCCAAAAAAATGAATTTTACTTGAAGATAAAATTAAACTTACAGCAGCATATAAAGATTTTTCTTCTTGTATAGATAAAGTGTCCTTTAAAGTATTAATATTAGAATTAAAAACCTTATCAGCAATGCTTTCGACACTGTCCTCTTTCTGTATTTTGTTACCTAAATCATCTTCATATGATGATAAATCTGAAGCTAGCGCTATTTTTAAATCTTGGTATCCTTTAAAACCTATTTTTTTACAAAAAAGTACAATAGTAGATTCAGCTACATTTAGTTCATTTGATAATTGGTTAATTGTCCAATGAATGATTTTATGTGGATTTTCAAATACATAGTCAGCAATAATCTTTTCTTTTTTACTAAAATGAGCATAATTGCTACGAATGTAAGTTAAACATTTAATTTTCTTGGTCACAGTTTGACCTCCCCAAAATTATTAGTACCTTTATTATATATAAAAAAAAAATTTTATTCAAAGCTTGAAAAAATGAATAATATTCGATATGATAAAATCAACATTTCGAATTTTTAGAAATATTAAAATGTTACCGCTTACTTATGGGTTATTATATTAAAAGGAGTGAATCTTATGAGCAAAAGAAGCGAGATTTTATTATTGACTCATGGAGGATGGGGGCAAGTGCTTGCTGAAAAAATAACCATGATTATTGGACCTGTAGAGGGGGTGACTGAAATAGCGCTTAATTCCTCAGACTCTCCGGAAAATTATATGGAAAAAGTTGAGAAAAAATTAAGCCATATGCCAGATAATTGTTTAATAATTACTGACATAGCAGGGGGGACACCTTCAAATGTAGCGTTACAATTAAGTAGAAAATTTAAAGTACACATATTATCTGGTTTAAACTCTATAATGCTTATTGAAGCAATAATGAATAAAGATATTCCCTTTACTAGTGAAATAGTTGAGGAAATTAAGAGCGCTTCAATAGAAAATTGTAAATACTTAAAAATTTAAAAAAATGGAGGATTCAAAATGGCTAAAATACAAATGGTTCGTATAGACTCTAGACTAATACATGGACAAGTAATAACAAAATGGTTAAGACAAACTAATGCTAATCGTATCGTTATTATAAATGATGCATTAGCGAATGACGATTTCATGAAAGAAATTTATGAAATGTCAGCTCCTTCAAATATAACAGTTGATGTATATACTATTGAACATGCTATTAATTATTGGGAAGAAGATGGAATGGGCGACGGTAATTTATTTATATTGTTTAAAGACATTGAAACGCTCTATGAAGTTGTTAAAAAAGGAATGCCAATCAATGAAATCCAAATTGGAGGACTAGGGTCTGGCCCAGATAAAACCTTTGTGTTCGGTCCTATTGCGTTTAATGATGAAGACTACGAAATGTTGAATGAATTAAATGATGACAACCGATATATATACCTTCACCAAGTCCCGGAAGAACCTAAAATGGAGTTGCATAAAGCTTTCGAAAAGTATAATTCCGCAGCGCGTAAATAATAATTATAAAGGAGTTGATTAGTCCAATGTCTTTTTGGGTAGCTTTATTATGCGGTTTTCTTTATTTCATCGGAAATAGTCGATTTATCTACGGTATGACACAGGCTTTAGGTTCTCCAATTTTTTACGGACTTGTTCTAGGCCTTATTTATGGTGAAATAGGCAAAGGTTTAATTATTGGAGCAACTATTCAGTTGATTTATATTGCATTAGTTTTTACTGGAGGAAACATGCCTTCCGACCAGTCCTTAGCAGGAATTATTGCTATACCAATAGCTTTGCAAACTGGAATGGATACAGAAGTTGCAGTAGGATTAGCTGTACCTTTCGGTGTTTTAGGAGTATTTATAGATCAATTACGGAGAATTTCAAATTCATATTGGATATCAAAAGCTGAAAAGTACGCTGAAGAACTAAGGGTAAATAAAATTTTTCATTGTGCTATTACTTATCCTATGATTGTCTTCTTTTTTATTACATTCACTCCAGTATTTTTAATTACTTTATTTGGAGCAGGAACAGTTGAATTTATTATTGATGGTCTTCCGGATGGGATTATTAATGGATTAAGTGTAGCAGGAGGACTTTTACCTGCTCTTGGTTTTGCAATTATTATTATGATGATAGGGACAAGAAATTTAATGCCCTATTTCTTTTTAGGATTTTTTGCTGTAGCATATTTCGAAATAGATACTATGGGAGCAGCAGCAATAGGCTTTTGTATAGCAGCACTTATTTTGTTTAATTCTTTAAAAGATAAAGAGGTGACTAATTAATATGAATTCTAAAGCTCCAATTGATGAAAAAGAAGAACAACAAAAAATAACAAATAAAGATTTAAAGAAAGTATATGCAAGATGGATAATGGGGGTAGAAGTCAGTAATTCATACGAAAGATTACAAGCGCTTTCTTTTAATAATGCTTTAGCAAAAACATTAAAAAATAAGTTATATAAAGATGATGGCGAAGGGTTGAGAGAGTCTTTATTAAGAAATATACAATTTTATAATTCAGAGGGGATATTTGGATCTATAATTGTTGGAGCTACCTTATCAATGGAAGAAGAAAAGTCCAAGGGAGCGCCTATAGAAGGAGAAGTAATTACAGGATTTAAAACAGGTTTAATGGGACCAATTGCTGGAATCGGAGACACGCTTATACATGGGACTTTAAAACCTATCATTTTAGGGATAGGAGCTTCTTTAGCTATGAGCGAAGTTTTTATAGGAGGGCTCGTACCATTTTTATATCCTTTACTAACTATTATATTAGGATATTGGTTTTTGAAAACTGGATATACTTTAGGAAAAGAATCGGTTATGAAAATGATGAAATCTGGATTGGTGAACAAAGTGATTGAAAGTGCTAGTGTTCTAGGGTTGTTTATGATGGGGGCTTTAGCTTCAACTTATATTGAAATAGAAACTCCTTTAAAAATACCTCTGGAAGAAGGAGATCCAATAGTTGTCCAGGATATATTGAATGATATATTACATGGCATGCTCCCACTTGCGGCAGTATTAGGGATATATTTCTATTTTAAATATCGAGGACAATATTATAATAGATTAATAGTATTGCTCATTATTTTTTCTTTAATTACAGGGTATTTTGGAATTCTTTCAGTTCCTGAATAAAATAAAGGAGGTTTTAAAGTATGACTGAAGTTGAGAAAGATATTAAACAAAAATATGACGATTATCTTGATTCAAGACTAGACGAACTATGGGAAATAGCAAAGTATGTACATGCTAATCCAGAGCTAGGATATGAAGAAACAAAAGCCTGCCGTGTTCAATGTGATTTTTTAAAGGATAATGGTTTTGATGTCGAAGAAAATTTGGGTGGATTGCCAACTGCTTTTAAAGCAACTTATCAACATACACCAGGAGATTTAACAATAGCAGTTGTTTCAGAATATGACGCATTGCCTAATCTTGGACATGGCTGCGGACATAATTTAATATGCACTACAGCGCTTGGAACAGCAATTGAAACTAAAAAGTATATGGAAGACAATAAAATCCCAGGTACTTTAGTTGTTATGGGGACACCTGCTGAAGAACTAGGAGGAGGTGGGAAAATAAAGTTATTGAATAAAAATGCTTTTGACGGAATTGATGCCATTTTGTTTATGCACCCTACTAGTGCGACTACGAGATTAGCCGGAGAATGTATGTCTTCTACTAGCTTTAATATTGAATTTAAAGGAGAATCGGCACACGCATCTTCGCATCCAGAAAATGGAGTTAATGCTTTAAGTGCTGCCAATCTATATTTTGTTGCAACTGGCTTATTAAGACAGCATGCTAAGTATGATATGCGCTTATCAGGAATTGTAGAAAATGGCGGCGAAGCAACAAGTTTAATTCCTGATTATTCATTAATAAAGGGGTCCTTAAGTTGTTTTAAATCTAATGATTTGGAGAGCTATACTGAACGAGTTAAAAAGTGTGCAGAAGGAGCGGCAATAGCTACAGGATGTGATGTAGATATTAAATTTATTCCCGGGTATTTAGGCCGCGTTCCTAATACGACTTTATCTGAAGTATGCAGGCATGAGTTACATTCTATTGATGAACCTGTGATGGAAGGTATGCCATTTGATTACGGAGGAGAAGACCTAGGAAACGTTTCTCGAGAGATTCCTATTTGCAACCCTTATGTTACTATTTTTCCGGATTATAAAATATCGAATCATACAGAGCAATTTAGAGACTTATCTAATTCAGAAGCAGGGAAAAGATGTATACAAATTAGTAGTAAATCTATGTCAAGAACGGCTATGGAATTATTCAACAAACCAGAAATGGTTTCTAAAGCTAAGCAAGAATTAAAGGAAAGGATGGAAAAAGAATAAATCATATAAATGAGCTAATTTCATAATTAACCCCCGCTCCTTGCAGAGAACACAGATTATAAAACTGCATGAAATGGATATGTCTTTTCTTTTTTATGTATTGTTCTATAGCTATAGGGAAACGAAATATACTATAAACCACATAATATGATGTGGGCCATTTTTATAAAATGACCGAATAATTATCTGTGTAGATTACCTTTTCAAGCACAAATAAATGTGACTCAGAGCACGCAGTATTACCTTGATATAAACAATCTTTGTTTATAGCTAGTAAATCAGTCAATGTTTCGGTTTTCCTATACGTTATAGAAAGTGTAACATTTTACGGACTTAAAAATAGCTTATTCAAAATGTTTCGGGGTCGATGTTCACAAAATTTTTGTTGTGGCATGTATTGTCTTAACAAATAAAAAAGTGTTACAGCCTGCAAATACCATAGCTTTTCTATCTTTAAAACAGGGCTAAGAGATTTGTCACAATGACTTTGTGATAATGATTGTATAAAATCTACAGGGAGATTTTAGGTTTCACTGCTTACCATTTAGAACTTTTATGCGTTATTACCCCTGCCCATACCAAACATATCAAAGCTAACCGTGATAAAAAGACGAATAAGAAAGGCGCAAAAAGGTTGTTTGTGCCCGACTCCTTGAAAAGTTATATTTCAGAATAACCCAAAAATATAACCTCTAATATATTCAGACATTAAAGATTTGCTTCGTATTCTTTGACCCTTCTATAAAGCGTGTTGCTTTTCATACCTAACTCGTTTCATGGCTTCGACTGCCGTAATTTTATTTTGTTTCCATTCAGGGTAAACCGCTTTAAAAATATCATCGATCTTATGCTTTTTCCTTCCAAATTTAACACCATTTTGCTTGGCAATTCGAATGCCATCTTCCTGTCTTTCTCTTGTTCGTTTACGCTCATCTTCAGCCATATAACTTAATAATTGCAAAATTAAATCGGAAATCAAGGTTTCAAGGCCATCCAAGTCTTTATATTTCATTGTGTCGAGCAAAGGCATATCTAGCACGGCAATATCAATTTGCTTGTTTTTAACGAGGTCTTGCCATTCGTCCAAAATCATTTGTTTATTACGTCCTAGTCGATCCAACAATTTGATATATAGAGCGTCTCCTTCTCGAAACATTCGTTTCATCAATTGGTACTCAGGTCTTTTAAAGTCTTTACCGCTCGCTTTGTCTACAAAAGTATATTCCTCCGGGATCCCAATGTCTTTGGCAGCTTCAAGTTGTCTTTCTAATGATTGATCTTTACTGCTTACTCGTGCATAGAAAAAAGATCTCACACTCTCTCACACCTTCCCAAAGTGAATAATTGATTTCTCGGATGATATATAGAAAAACTTATATAACTATTATAAGTTTATTTCAAAATATATACAAGTTTATAGCAATGTTTCAAAATTATTTATGTTATACTTATGACAAAAAAATAATGATATAAAGGGTCTTTCAAAAGGTTTTGCTTTTTGAAACAGAAAACCTTTTAAACTCTAAGTCTTAAAAATACGAAGAAAATTTTGTTCAAAATCGTTTAATTTTCAGAATAATAAGAATAATTTCCCTCAATTTGTTAAGAAGGTAAGAAAGAAGTTTATGCATATCTTGCTTGATAACATAAGATTCTTTATAATTTTATATGAGGTTTATTTTTTAATTTATACGTACATAATTATTTATTAACCCCCAAACATTATAGTCTAAGTGTTTACACTTATCTAAATAACAGGTTGGCATCTTCAATGCATCTTTTCTGAATGGGGGGTAAACATTGTACTGTCTACCATGATATCTATGACGACAGACTTTGTTGCCTCCAAGGCTTGCTTGTAAGCACCTGCTAGATCTTCGGGGCTGTCGACTGTAATTCCAACAGCGCCCATCGCTTCAACAACTTGGATAAACTGCGGTTCTTCAATATACGAACCAACATAACGATCATCATAATAATCGACTTGGTTCTTCTTTTCAGCTCCCTACTGTTTATTGTTAAAGACGCAAGCGATGACTGGAATATTTTGCTCTACTGCAGTCGATACTTCATGAAAACTCATCCCCCGTGTTTCCGTCGCCGACGATGGCCACAGTAGGTGTGCCAGGTTTAGATAATTGAGCTCTAAGTGCAGCCAGGTAAGCAAACCCACAGTTCCCAAACGTTTAAAACTATAATATGACGATGCGGTTGATTAAAAGTCATGTACGCATTAGCTGTTGAAGGGACATTTCCAATATCGGATGAAATCATAGTGTTATCCGAAAATGCTTTCCGAAATCCTAACAATGGTCAACATGGATTAATCGGGTTCCCACTTCTACTGGGGGCGTTCTTGCAATATGACGAGGATTAATATCAATTTGGATAATATCCGCATTCTTTGGGAAATAACCAATATCATAACTTGGTAAGGTGCCAAAAACAGATAGCCATGTGCCTATCGCTAAAAGAACATCAGCTTCTTTCAGTGTATGTATGGCTGCTTTTGACCCGTGTAACCAATCGGGCCAACAGCAAGTTCATGATTATTTGGAAAAGCATCGTTATGCATATAAGATTCTGCTCTGCGCCCCTGAAAGGATGACTGGTTTTTCCGCATTTTTTAAGAGTTCAACAGCTTTGTCTATTTCAGTAGACTCTCCTGGCCCTCTCTCGCTGCTGCGATATTGATGCGGTTATAAAATATAATCTTCTACTTATCCGTAAAATAATCTCGTGGAATATCATAAAGGACAGGGCCACATTCTGCATAGGCAATTCGGAAAGCTGTCTGCAATCAGATTTACATCGCAATGATAGTTTATTGTCCAAATATGCTTACCCATTTGAGCACCATCAGTAATCAGACCTACTTACAAACCAACCGAATCTTAAAAGGTTCCCTTTAGAAACCAGCATATATCTAGACTCGAAAAATACAAGGAAGGGGAGTCCGTAAAGTTTTTCGCTGTCGGTTACGCTTGCCAAACTGAAATAGAAAAAAGTATGCTTACTACCTTTACTTCGGTGTTTTCTCTTTTTCCATTTTTACCAAGAGGTTATAATCAGAATGTTTGGTTAATATTTATGCTACTTTAGTAAGTTAACATATATTAAATATACACAAAAACATATTTACTTTTATGTATACATATATGTTTATGTTTATTGTTTTTTTAATTAAATGGATGAAAGCTGTCTCTTATATTTTCATCCATTTAATTAAAAAATATGCATTAACTTTTTTCGTCAATATCTCTCAATTCTGGTTACATCTTTTCTACAACACACAAGTAATTTGTGTATACAGCTTTTGTTTTATCAACTTCATATTTTATTACATCCCTTTTTCATAGTTGGATTCATGATGGCCTTTCTTACCTTTTCTACTTCTAGATCTAGAATACTTTCATCACCAAATTACAGTCCATGCCGTACATATGTAAAAGAACGAAGAAATATATTCTTTCACCTACTCTTTTATTTATATATTCATTTTAAGACTGCTTGATGTTTGAAATTCATCTTGTAGGGCTCTACATAGTACCTAATATTAGTTTCTTGCACTAATCTAAACTTACCCACACACTTTTCACTTCTGTATAATTATCTAATGCATATGATCCCATTTCACGGCCAAATCCAGATTCTTTATAACCTCCAAAAGGAATAGCAGGATCTGTTAAATTAAAACAATTAACCCAAACTGATCCTGCTTTTAAACGATTAGCTACGTAGTGTGCATTTTTAAGATTCTCAGTCCACAAACCTGCTGCCAACCCATAGGGAGTATCATTAGCTCTTTCTATAATCTCATCTAAATTTTCATATGGCATGGCAACAACAACCGGACCAAAAATTTCTTCTTTAGCTATCGACATTTGTTCATTTACGTCAGTAAAAATTGTTGGTTCAACAAAATACCCCTTATCCGCATAACCGCCTCCAGTAAGCATCGTAGCCCCTTCGTTATTTCCTTGATCAATATAACTGATTACTTTATTCTGTTGTTCTTTTGATACAAGTGGCCCCATGTCTGTGTCTGGGGATAAACCACTTCCTTGTTTGACATTTTTTGCGTAATCCATTAAATCTGCCATCACATTGTCAAAAGAATTTTTTTGAATATAAACACGCGATCCAGCACTGCATACTTCACCTTGGTTAGCCATAATACCTGAAAATACACCAGGGGTAGCTTTAGTTAAATCCGCATCAGGTAACACAATGTTAGGCGATTTTCCGCCTAATTCAAGAGTTACACGTTTCATAGTATTAGCTGCTTCTCTCATTATTGATTTACCTACGTTTGTAGATCCAGTAAAAGCAATTTTATTTACGCCAGGGTGTTTTACTAAAGCATTTCCTGCTGTTTCTCCAAATCCAGGCACAATATTAATAACCCCTTCCGGAAACCCCGCCTCTGCTGCTAATTCAGCTAAATAAAGGGCTGAAAGAGGAGTTTGCTCGGCAGGCTTTAAGATAACTGTGCACCCTGTAGCTAACGCTGGGGCTATTTTCCATGCTGCCATCATAAAAGGAAAATTCCAAGGTATAATCTGCCCTGCTACCCCAACAGGTTCATGCCGTGTATAATTAAATGAGTCTTGGGCCACTGGAATAGTTTGTCCTACCATTTTAGTTGTCCAGCCAGAAAAATATCTAAATTGCCCAATAGCATTTGGTATGTCATTATTCAGCAATTCATGCATTGGCTTACCATTATCAAGAGAATCTATTTCAGCTATTTCTTGTTTATTTTCTTCGATTAGCATGGACAATTTATACATTAAATGCCCCCGATCAGCAGAGCTTAATCGTGACCACGGCCCATCTTCAAATGCTTTCTTTGCGGAATCTACAGCTTTTGCTATATCCTCTGGACCTGCTTCGTTAACTCTGGCTAGTACTTCTCCCGTAGCAGGATTAAATGTTTCAAAAGTTTTTTCAGAAACAGAATTCACAAAATCCCCATTAATAAATAATCGCTTAGGTTTATTTAAAAAAGAAGTTACTTTTTCGGACAATTTAATAGAATTGGACATTTTATAAAACCTCCTAATTTGTTAAATACTATATGTTTCTTATTTCTCTTACATAAACAAAGATTGCCCTTCCTTTTGTAAGTATTTAATCCATTGTGTAGAAAGATCAGTCTTCATAATAATTTGTAAGGTCAATTAGTAGTCATGTTTTTAATAGATTTAATAGCATTTTTTTTATCACTTTGCTTAAATATATAGGAACCTAAAACAAATACATCAGCACCAGCTTGATAAGACTGTTTTACAGTTGTTAAATCTAACCCCCCATCTACTTCAATATAAAAACTGTGATTTTTTTGTCTTCTTAACTTACTCAGAAACAAAATCTTATCAAGAGCTAACGAATTAAAAGCTTGCCCCCCAAATCCTTCATCACAAGATATAATTAGAACCACGTCTAATAACTCAATACAATTTTCGATGGTTTTAACAGGAGTTTCTAATTTCAAAGCCACCCCAGCATTCAATCCGGCTTTTTTTATCTTAAGTAAATTATCTCTTAAGAAAAATGTGCTTTCTGGATGTATTATAATTATATGAGCTTCTGTATTTAGAAAATTATGAATCTTAAATTCCGGCCTATCAATCATTAAATGAATTTCTAACGGTAAGTTTGTAATATTTTTAATGCCAGTTACAGTAGAGGCCCCCCAAGTCATGTATTTTACAAAATTCCCATCCATAATATCTATATGAATATTGTCGGCTCCTGCTTTTTCTAATTCCCTGACATCTCTTTCTAAGTTAACATGGTCCGCACTTAATATAGACGGAGAAACAATCATATATATCATTCTCTTTCGTTATATAATTTTCAATCTTATTATTGCTATTTAAGTTATTACACCCCCTTACTGCAAGTTTGTAATTAACTTGATTTTAAGGGACCTACACCCATCTCGTCGTAATCGTCTTCTTTCTGGTATAAAACTCTACCCCGTCTTTTCCGTTCGCATGCAAGTCGCCATAGAATGAGTCTTTGTATCCTGAGAATGGGAAGAATGCCATCGGCGCTGGGACACCGATGTTTACGCCTAGCATACCTGCATCAATATCTTCACGGAACTGGCGGACTGAGCCTCCATCTCTTGTAAAGATACATGCACCATTTGCAAAGGGAGAATCATTTGCGACTTCTACTGCTTCATCTAAATTTTTTACTCGAACAATCGAAAGGACAGGTGCAAAAATTTCATCTTTCCAAATCGTCATATCGGTAGATACATTGTCAAAAATAGTTGGTCCAACAAAGTAACCATCTTCTTCTACCTTATCCTCTCTACCATCACGAACCAGGGTTGCTCCTTCTTTTTCACCTGTTTCAATATAGCCCAGAGTTTTCTCCTTATGGCTGTCCCGGATAACCGGTCCTAAAAACACACCTTCATCTCGCCCATCGCCAATTTTTTGTTCATTTGATTTTCGGTTCAGTTCTTGAATAAACTTATCTGCAACTTCTTCTTCCACAGCAACCACAGCTGCAGCCATACATCGTTCTCCAGCCGAACCAAATGCAGCGTTCATTACTTGCGTAGTCGCATTATCAATATTGGCGTCTTTCAGCACAATCGAATGATTTTTCGCTCCCGCTAACGCTTGCACACGTTTTAAATTTTCTGTTCCTTTTCTATACACGTGCTCTGCAACAGGTTGTGAACCAACGAAAGAAATCGCCGGAACATCTTGATGATCCAACAATCTGTTAACCACATCATGTGCCCCGTGGACTATGTTAAATACACCTTTCGGAAATTCTGCCTCTTCGATTAATTCTGCCAAACGATTAGCTAATAATGGCGTACGTTCAGACGGTTTCATGACAAATGTATTTCCGGTCACAATCGCCATCGGAAACATCCAGCAAGGAACCATCATGGGGAAGTTAAACGGGGTAATGCCGCCGACAACTCCCAGCGGATAACGATAATAGCCTGATTCCAGTCCGGAGGCGATAGAAGGCAGAGAGTCCCCCATCATAAGAGAGGGAGCTCCTGCAGCAAACTCCACGTTTTCAATCCCTCGTAATACTTCTCCGCGGGATTCCTTCAAATTTTTTCCATTTTCAACAGTAATGAGTTCGGATAATTCGTCCCAATGATCCACTAAAAGATTTTGAAGTTTGAACATGAGGCGAGCTCGCTTTGGGACCGGCACTTCTTTCCATTCTTGATATGCTTTATCTGCCAGTTTAACAGCTTGGTCGACATCTTCTTTTTTTGAAATAGGCACATATGCTATCACATCTCCTGTCGCCGGATTATAAACGGGTTGTGTTTCATTGCTTTTCGGTTCAATCCATTCGCCATTCACATAATTCTTTAATGTTTTTCTCTCCCTCATTATATTTAATACTCCTCTCTCTGTATAATTCAAATATCTACCAAATGCTCTTGTTTTCGTAAAATTTCTTCAACACCTGTTTAAGGAATTTTTTAGTCCCATTGTTAGAGCCGCTGTTGTCAGAATATTCTTGCGCAGTTTAACGCATCCTGACAAATGAATTGTGACAATTCATTGATTAGAGCTATAACCATGCTTTTCATTCGCCACAAGTTTGTGGTCGCTTACCCTCTCATGTCTCACGGGATGTTATCCACAAATTCCTTCGTCCTGCGTATCCACAAGGTGGAGGTCGGATATGCTTTCTTGCTGGGTCTGATGCCCGGATGGAGTGAATAAATTCCGACTCTGCATTGGTGGTGTTTGTTCATCTAGAAAAACAAAAATATTGATTCATCAATTCTTATAAACTTAAGCTGCATCCTGTAATAATTCGTGCTGAGGTAGTCCCTGTAATAATTTATTTCCATCAAATTCACACTGTTTTTTACCTATCGCAAACAAAACACGTAATAGTTTTCCGCATAATGCAATAAGTGACTGTTGTTTTTTCAAGGGGCGACTGGAGCGTTTGGTATAGTACATATGCAACGTTTTAAATGTTGGGTTACTAGCTACGAGCGGGCGCACGGCAAGATATATGGCCTTTCTCAGTCGCTTGCGTCCCCGTTTGGTGATTTTTGTTTGCCCTTTATATTTGCCAGAACTTTGCTCTTGTAAAGATAGACCGGCCATATTCACCAGTTGTTGGGGGTGTGTATAGTTTCTAATGTCCCCAATTTCTGCGAAAAATGTGGCAACTGTGACAGGACCAACTCCTTTAATAGCGGTCATTTCTTGGGCGCCTGGCAAGTCGACTAACAATGCTTCTATTTCCTGATCGAGTGTGTTTAATTGTTCTTGAAATAGCTCAAATTGATTAAGAAGATTGTGTAATTCTTTTTTGGCAAAACGCTCGCCAACATCGATACCGATACTTTGATTAGCTTTTTCAACCAGGGTGGTGGCTCGTTTGATCCCTATACCAGCTTTGACTACTGTTTGCCATTGTGCAAGGACTTCCTCAGGTGTCAAGTCGCGGATATCAGATGGAAACGGAAAAGTACGCAATGTGCACAGTGCTGCTTTTCCGCGCCAATCTTTAAACACATCCTGAAACTCCGGAAAATACCGCTGCAAGTTATTTTGGACGCGCCCGTCAATGATTGTCAGCTCTTTAGTCAGTTGATCTCTTAATTTGATCGCCTCTCGCAAGTCGGCATAAATGCCGTCCAAAAGCTTAGGTGCTGAGTATCGTCCGTCTTTAATCAGCTGGGCAATGATGCGTGCGTCCTTGGTATCGTTTTTAGTCGGCGAGTTATCATCAAGCTCTTTGGATTTTTTGACGTGCATAGGGTTAACAAGCACAAACTCATAACCTCTTGCCGTCAAAAAGTAAGCCAAACTGGTCCAGTAATGACCTGTCGGTTCGACGCCGAATATAACACTGGTTTTGCCTTGATCTTTTTGAATGCGGGTAACCCGCTCTAGTAAAAGTTCAAAGCCATGTATACGGTTGTCAAAGAACATTCGCTTGCCGAACTCCATGCCCCGGTCATCCTGAAAACGTGCGACGTGCTTGTCTTTCGCGATATCAATACCTACAATTAATGTAGATGGTGTGATTTGCGCTAGCTTTTGATTTTGGTTATAATTCATTGTGAGTCCTCCTTGGTTCTATAATTTCGAGATCAACAATGTTGATACTCCGTACTATACCAAGAGGGCTCGTTTTGTATCAAACCCCAAATTTGCTTAATTACAGGAATGCTTTCTTATTTTTAATATCAAAGATATGATTTAGGGAATTAACTTTTAAAAGAAGCAATAGTTTTTATCATGCGTTCCATTATCCCAACGGGACTCTTATTGTTTATTATTCCACTAGTTACTCCTACTCCATCTGCCCCCAATTGTAGCAACTTTTGTACGTCTTCTTCGGTCCGAATACCAGCTCCTTGTTCTACCAGTATTTCATTATTAATTTCTTTAATACTACTTATTGTCGCTTTCACGTATTCTTGGCTACTTATTTGCGAGTTTCCAATTAGTTCTGTTGGTTCAGCTAATACGATGTCCGGATGTAATTCCGCTATCGACTTTGCTTCCCATACTGAATTAGCACAAACTATAGTGCGCAAACCAATTTCTTTCGTTCTTTTAATACTTTCATATATTTGTTGCATAGTTAAGGGATTATCTGCATGATTTAATACTACCGCTTGAACTCCTATATTTTTTAAGGATTCCCCTAAAATTTTTCCCATTTTATCGCCTGGGTATGTAGAATCTATATGTTGAGCAGTAATAAAAAGGTGTGGGCATTTGACCGCTAAAATAGAGAGTTCAGTGGGCAAAGCAGTAAATAGAATATCAATTTTATATCTTTTAGCTAACTCATCAGCACTTTTAGCTAGTTCGATTAAAGAATTGCCATATAAAAAGCTCTTAGGATTCACCACAAAAAATGGCTTTTTTATTTTTTTAATCAATTTTATCTCCCTTTTTTGTAATTTTTACAAACACTATTCATACTCCTTTATAGCTTATGCATTAATTCTTTTGTATTTTCATATAAAGAAAGAAAAATTTCATGGTTCTTCTGATAAACAATATGATTATCCTTATTTGGTTCCACTTTCCTTTCAGTTTCCACCCATTTTTTTGCATCTTCTAATGAGTATATCTCTCCAGTTCCTAAACCAGCAAGTATTGCACTACCGAAAGAAGCTCCTATTATAGTCTTAGGGATATTTTGAGTTTGATTACATATATCACTGATTGCTTGAGTCCACAAATGATTTTTAGTTCCGCCACCAATTGCTGTTACATTTTTAAATTGATAACCTTTTCCTTCTAAGATATCTAGATTACTTTTCACACCGTGCCCTATACCTTCTAATAATGCACAAAATAAATGGGCCCTTGTATGAATTAATGACAACCCAAAGAAAACTCCTTTAGCTAAAGGGTCATTAATCGGAGTTCTTTCACCACTAAAATATGGCAACGCAATAAGGCCTTCAGATCCAGCAGGTATATTTTCTGCTTCTTGTATAAGTTGCTGAAATGAATCGTCATCTTGGTTTTTTTCTTTAGTTGTTAATTCTTTTGCTGTATTATCAACAATCCATCGCGTTAAAGTTCCTGCAGTAGACATACCTCCTAATAAACAATAACTTTCGGGAAATAAAAAAGGCGCAGATTCTATCCGCTTATCTTCCTCCATTTTCTTAGTTATGGAAATAAAGAAAAATGAGGAACCATACATAAGCATTGTATCCCCTGGTTTTCCTATACCTATGCTAATTGCTTCTGCTGCAGCATCAGCAGTGCCAGTAATAACAGGGGTGCCAGGGGATAAGCCAGTATAAATAGAAGCTTCCTTAGAAACGTGGCCGGCTATATCAGTTGTCCACAAAACCTCTGGTAATTGTTCTATTTCAATTAATGCCTCACACATTTCTTTATCCCATTTCTTTTTTGATAAATTGTAAAAAGGGGTAAATCCTGCAGCAGCTGTATAATGATCTACGACATAATTTCCTGTGAGGCGACCTACAATAAAACTACTAGCAGTTACAAATTTAGATGCTTTGTTATATATATGTCGTTCATTTTTTTTAATCCAAAGAATTTTAGGACCTACTGATTGAGTAGATAATCTATTTCCGCTTTTATTATATATATTATTTTTTCCTAATAGACCCTCCAATTCTGTTATCTCTTCTTTAGCTCTTGTATCTATCCCGTATAAAATACCTTTTCTTAGCGGATTTCCTTGCTTATCTATAGGAAGGACAGCAGGAGCTATAGCACTACATCCGATTGCAATTATTTTTTTAGGGTCAACTTTTGATTTTTCAAAAATTTTTTTAGTTATTAGATTAAAGTCCCCCCACCATACTTTTTCAGCGTCATGTTCTGCCAATCCTTTTTGGGGAACTAAAAGATCGTGAGAAACAATATATGAACTTATTATTTCTCCTTTTAAGTTAACTAAAACACCTTTAGATTGATATGTTCCGATATCCACTCCAAGTAAATATTTTTCGTTCAAATACGACCCTCCCTACTCTTTTCAGTATATAGATATAAAACTCGCTAGCTTAAATTACAATTATATTCTTAACTATTCCTTTGTACACTTCTTAAAATAAACATTGAAGATATAAACATAATGATAAGCATTACTATTGCAATTGCAGAACCATATCCAACATGTAAATAGTCAAAGGCTTGGAAATAGGCAAACAAATCTAAAGTCTCTGTACTTCTTCCGGGCCCTCCTCCAGTCATCACATATATAGTATCAAATCTTTTAATCGCGTCCATAACTCTAAATAAAAGCGCTAACAAAATCATTGGTTTTAACAAAGGTAATGTTATATGCCAAAAAATTCTGAATCCACTAGCACCATCCATCTTTGCTGCATCAATATAATCTGTTGATATGGACATAATTCCAGCTAAAAGAATAACTGTTACAAAAGGGGTTGAAAGCCAAAGATCACTTAATATAATTGCTGGCATAGCTAATCTGCCATCTCCAAGCCAATCTAAATCTTGAACTCCTATAAAAGAAAGAAAATAGTTTACGATACCACGATCGGTATTAAGCATCATTTTCCATATTAACCCCGCTACCACAGGAGTAGTCATCATAGGTATTAAATAAAGCGATCTTAAAATTTTTACGCCTTTAAACTGTCGTGCAAGTAAAAGAGCAATTAGCATACCTAAAATTAACTGTCCTATAACTGTACCGCCCACTTGATACAATGTTAAAAAAACTGAATACCAAAAATCATTTTCCATAAATAATTTAATAAAATTTTGTAATCCTATAAAGCTTCGTTCGTCTGGTTTTGCTAAATTCCAATCTAATAAACTAGAAAAAAGAGCTCCTAACAAAGGAAATACCGTGATTAAAAAAAGGATTAAGAATGATGGTATCATTAACCAATAAAATATCCGGTTGTTGTCTTTATCAGTACCAAATAAAGTTTTTATCTTTTCCAAATACTTCACCTCTTTAACTGAATTGCAGTAAATTTCAAGTATCGCCTTTACTTATAAAGTATACTTGAAATTTACTATGCAACTGACTTCATTCTAAAATGTCTTTAATTTCTTCATTTGCTTTATCTAGAGCTTCTTTAGGCTCCTCATCACCTGATAATACTTCTGATATTGCTGAAGACATAGCACCTCTTATCTCATCTCCCTCGGATATAATTGGTGAGTAAATAGGATTTGTATGTTCATTCGCTTCTTGTAGAGCGTCTGCAAAATCTTCATTTAATACTTCTTTTACCTCTTCATCATCAAATATGTCACTTCTTCCGGGTGAACCCAAATCTCCCGAAATAGTCTGTTCTTTCACAACTTCTTTACTAGTTAGAAATTTTATCAACTCCCACGCAGCGTCTTTATTTTCTGCACTTTTTACCATTGAAAATCCCCATACGGCCCCTGATACATAATCTTCACCAGTATTTTCTTTCCCTTCTAATACTTTATATCCTACATCGCCAGCTATATTTGATTCTTCTTCATCTTCTAAAGCTGGACCCAGTTGGGCAGCTCCAAGCCACATTGCTGCCTCTTCTTGCTGCATAGCCAATTGAGCTTCATCAAAACCAACACTTGAAGCTCCTTTAGGTCCATAATCACCCATTAGTTTTTTATATTGCTCTAATGTTTCTACAGCTTCCGGTTGATTTATTATATCAGTGTATTTTTCATCACCATTTTCATCCTCCCAACGTCCACCATTTTTCAACCACATCATAATCATTGAAAAGGAGTTTTCATTACCCTCTTTTGTACCTCGGGAAACAAACCCTGCTTGGTTGTTATCTGGTTTATGAAGCTTCTCTGCATATTCTACCAGTTCCTCCATGTCATTAGGGGGGTCTTCTGGATCCAACCCTGCTTCTTCAAACATTTCTTTATTATAAAAAAGTAAATCAGCACCGACACTGTACGGGATAGAATAGTTTGTCCCATCTACTGCTAACGTATCCAATAACTTATCTTCAAAACCATCAGTATAGTCTTCTGATGATTCTTCTAAATATTCATCAAGAGGTTCTAGCCAGTCTGAATCAACCAATTGGTTCCAATTTTTTACACCTGTTCTTACTACATCATAGTCTTCTTGTCCGCTAGAAATTGCCAAGTTTAGTTTGGTATCATAACCTGATTCAGGTAAAATTTCTACATCTACATCAATTCCCGTTTCTTCTTCAAATTGTGGAATCCAATTATCTTGAAGATCTTGTGTACTGTCATCTTTGTCCATTATCAGACTTAAAGTTTCTCCTTCATATGGCTTTTCTTCATTAGAATTATCAGCATTATCAGAATCGGAACACGCTACTAAAAGAAAAACAAAAGAAAATATTAATATTGTAATAGATTTGAATTTTTTTATATTCATTATTGAATTTCTCCTTTTTTATGCATTAATATTGAATTTTACTTGGAAGAACCTTGCGTTAATCCTTGAACGAGACCTTTTTGAGCAAAAATTGTAAATATTAAAACAGGCAGTATTACTAGGATTGCTGCTGCAGACATTGGTCCCCATTCCAGACCTGCGCTGCTTATATATCCTTGAACTGCAATTGTAACAGGCTGGGTGTCTCGCCCAGACAAAATTAAAGCGTAGAAAAATTCATTCCAAGCCATAATAAAAGAAAAAATAGCGCAAGTAGCAATACCAGGTAACACAGCAGGAATAATAATACGAACCAAAGATTGAAATCGGTTACAACCATCAACTCTTGATGCTTCTTCAATTTCTATTGGAACACCATTTAAAAACCCTAACATAAGCCATGTAACAAAAGGCAAAGTGATGGTCATATAAGTTAAAATTAAACCTAAATAAGAATCTAACAAATTTAACTCACTAAACATCAAAAACAAAGGAATTCCGAAACCTATTGGGGGGGCCATCCTCGCCAAAATTATCCAAACTCCAGCAAATCTAGTAGCTTTTGTTTTTAATCTTGATAGAGTATAAGCCCCTGCTACTCCCAGAACTAAAGATAAAAATACAGTTCCGACAACAATAATTAAGCTATTAATATAAGAATCTATAAAGCCTGATTCTGTCAAAACTTGCCTGAAATTTTCAAATGTCGGCTTAAAAATCCAATTAGGAGGCATTGTAAACGCTTCTACTTTTGTTTTTAATGCGGTGAGCAATAGCCAAATAACAGGGAAAAGTGCTCCCAACACAATAATGTAAGTAATTATATTTAATACATAATGAAGAATATTCTGTTTTTTATTCAATGAATTTTTCCTCCTTATGGCTTTAATATAACTTTTATAGATTGATTATTTTTATTATTTATTAAGTTAAAAGCTTCTTGAGTACTATCCAGCGAGAATTGATCAGTAATAAGAGATTTAACATCTATTTTTCCATTTGCAATATAATCTACGGCAGTTTGCGTTTCCCATTCTGCACCTGTGCAGCCAATTAAATTTAGCTCTTTATGAAGAATTGGGTAAAGATTCAAATCAATTGTATCTTGTGCTGCACCAAAAAACATGACATTTCCTTTTTTTCTTGATATATCTATAGCTTGTTTGTATGTTTGACTTATTCCAACTGCTTCCACAACAATATCTGCACCACGATTTTTTGTTACTTTTTTAATTTCTTCAACAGGCTCAGAAATAGATGAATTAACTGTGATATTGGCGCCCAACTTTTCAGCCAATTTTAAACGCTCTTCAGATACATCAGTAACTATAACATTTCTTGCTCCTGATAACTTGGCAACTTGGAGAATGCAAAGCCCTAGAGTACCTGCCCCTAACACCACTATTTGATTTCCTATATCTGTCTTCACTCTGTTAAAAATATGAAGAGCATTGGATACTGGTTCTACTACTGCACCTTCTTGATACTCCACATGATCAGGCAATACAAAAAGCTGTTTTTGATTTATCGAAGCATATTCTGCCATTGTCCCATGAAGAAATCCTTTTAAGTTAGATCCAATAATTTTTTTATTATCACAAACTGAGTACCATCCTCGTTTACAAGCATAACAGTTACCGCAAGTTACTTGTGGATCTATTGCAACTCTATCACCAGGCTGAACTTTTGTTACTTTATCCCCGATTTTAACTACTTCACCAGCTGCTTCATGCCCCATAATTAAACCAGGCACACGTTTATTTGAGTTTTGGTCATTAAAACCTTGAACATCCGAACCACAAATTCCTACAGACTTCACTTTAATCAGAGCCTCATAATTGGAAATATATGGTTTTTTTGCATCTTCAATTTCTATAATTTTCTGTTCATTTCTTTTTCTTATAACAGCTGCCTTCATAAATCATTTTCCTCTTTTCCTTTTGTATTTTCTATAAATTTTTTTAAATCAGCTTGGGGCGTGACTGATGTTAGCAAGGGCTCCCCTTGCACAATTACACTAGCACCTAAATCTACGGCTTCTTTGCTTTCGTAAAAATCATATGTTGCATAAGATACTGGTATATTTACGTGTTCCACTACTTCTTTTAGACTTTTTAATGGTTTTTTTTCTAAATTCAACCTTTTTTGATCGACCCCATAATGCACCATAACATAGTCAGCACCCATTTCTTCGTACTTTTTAGCGTTATCTAATAAGTTTTCTTTATGGAATAAGTCTACCGTACAATCTAAATTATTTTTCTCACATAATTCTATAGCTTCTTTCACAGTTTCATCTGGAGCTAAAGCTGTGACAGTAATGTTATTTACTCCGTATTCCTTAGCAATATCAATGTATCTTCTAGAACCCGATAAAATCATGAAGTCAGCTAATATATATTTATTAGGAAAAGCTTCTCGCAGAGATTTTAGTGAACGAACTCCTTCAAATTTAATTAAAGGGTTTCCAATTTCTAGCCAATCTACTCCTTCTTCAACACCGTAATGTGCTAATTTCTTCGCTTCTTCAATAGTAGTAACGTCTAATGCATATTGGATAATGGGGTTTTTTTTCAATTTATCACTTCTTTTCTTTAATAAAATATTAGTTAGTAATTAATTAGACATGTAGACTAATTTGATATTATTTTTAAGAATTATCTTTGTGAATAACTTTAGCAAATTCTGACAATAATTGCTTAGCTTCATTATTTGGTCTCTGCCAAATATTTCTTCCTATAGCTACTCCTCTTACGCCAAAAGAGATAGCAGTGGACACTTGAGTAACAATATCGTTTACGCTGCCATCTGTAGCTCCTCCCAATAAAATAATAGGGACATTATAATTTCTAACCCAAGAAGCCATAGTTTCAGTTTCGCCAGGATGTGGCAATTTTAATATGTCGGTTCCTAGTTCGTAAGCGATTCTCGCTGCATCTGTCAACACCTCGATTCTTTTATTTTCGTCTTCAATAAAATTATAAGTCAATGGCTCAACCATTACCGGCATATCCCATTTATCTGCTTCATTTATAACTGAAGAAATAACCTGAATTGATTGCATTTGTTCTTCTGGTGGCCTATCCCAAAACATGATTAACTTTATACAATCGTACCCTTTTTTTACAGCGGTCTCTACGTTTGTATACAAATCATGATGGATTTTTTTATCATTTGAATAAACAACATCGGCTGCTATAATTCGGGCAGGACTACTTTTTCCATAAAATTCTGATTCAGCTTGTCTAGCTATACCATCTGACATTAATATAGCGTCAACATCTGATGACTTTAAATCTTTCAAAACTTGTACTGGATTTTCCAAACCTTTGATATTTCCAGCAGAAACACCGTGATCCACAGGAAGTATTAATGTATTTCCTGTTTCAGGACGGAATATTTTTGAAAGACGGTATTCTTTGCTCATTTTTGTTTCTCCTTTAAAGTGCATTTTTTTGACTTACTATTCACCTATTATTTTTATATTACAAATACGATCTCTAACTCTTAAGCGATCCCAATCAATAAAATAAATATAACCTACTGAGCCAATTTTAAGTAATCCTTTTTCTATAATAAAAGTTTCGCTTGTTCCTAATAAAGTGCTTTTTAAATGAGCTTCGGTATTTAACATTGCAAAGGCCTCTGGACTAATACTACCTTTAAAATCTTCTAGTCCCACTTTAATGTGGTCAGGTCCTGGATGGAAATATTGGCTATGAGCTTTACAATCCGGGACTAACTTTTCTAAAAGATTATTTAAATCAAGCTGTAAATAATCGTATCCATAAACGCTCTCGTCGTAGGATTTTTCTTCAAAAATAACTGAACACGTTGTATGAGGGGAAGATACAACGCATAAACCTTCTTGTATATTGCTGGCCGCTAATATTTTTTTAATTTGTTCTGTAATTTCATGATAAGTAACTCTATCACCGTAAGAAGTTAACGTTAAATTATCGCTATAAGTTTTCATTTGTTTTCACACCCTTATTATGTTGTTACACGTTTTCGATGATTACTCTTCTTTAACTTCCTTTATTCTTTTTTCTGTTTGTATATCAAAAAAATGCGTTTTATTCATATCCAAAGCTAGTTCCAGCTTATCACCACTATCTACCTTTGCTCTGGCGTCAATGCTGGCAGTGAAAAATTGCTTGTCTTTTTCTAAGTATAAATAAATTTCTGCCCCCATTAATTCAGCTACATCGATTAAAGCGTTAAACTTTGTATCTGGACTGGAATTTATAAATAAAGGCTCGTCATGTATGTCTTCAGGCCTTACTCCCAAAATAATTTCTTCTCCCACATATTTTAATTTTCGGAGTGTCTCCATTTTCCCTTCCGGTATTGCTACCTTGGAATCTCCCCAAATAAAATAATTCTCTTCTAAATAACCTTTTATAAAATTCATTGGTGGGGAACCAATGAATCCGCCTACAAATGTGTTTTCTGGCAAAGCGTAAACAGTTTTCGGGGGGCCTACTTGCTGAATAACCCCATCTTTCATTACTACTAGTTTAGTCGCCATAGTCATAGCTTCGATTTGATCATGAGTCACATAAACTGTGGTAGTTTTTAAACGTTGATGCAGCTTTTGTATTTCTGTCCGCATTTGAACACGTAATTTTGCATCCAAGTTCGATAAAGGTTCATCCATTAAGAATACCTTTGCGTCCCTTACAATCGCTCTTCCCAAAGCAACTCGTTGCCTCTGTCCACCTGATAAAAGCTTTGGTTTTCTGTCCAATAATTCTTTTATTCCTAGAATATTTGCAGCGTTATTGACTCGATTTTTAATCTCCTCTTTTTTGAACTTCCTAAGTTTTAATCCAAATGCCATATTGTCATATACGCTCATATGAGGATACAACGCGTAATTTTGAAATACCATAGCTATGTCCCTATTTTTCGGAGCTATGTCATTCATATGCTGATCATTTATATAAAAATCTCCTTCAGATATTTCTTCAAGTCCGGCTATCATACGTAAAGTTGTAGATTTACCACAACCTGATGGACCAACAAATACTACAAACTCTTTATCTTCAATTTGTAAGTTAAAATCATTTACTGCCAGAACATCACTCTTATATACCTTTTTAATGCCTTTTAAATTTAGCTCAGCCATAAATAAACCTCCATTAAACTTTAACAATTACAAGTATTCCGTAGAATACGATTTCATTATAGAAATGTAGTAGTGAATAGCTTCTATGTATTTATCTACTTGTACATATTCATTAGGTTGATGGGCTAATTTCTCTTCTCCTGGACCATAGATAATTATGGGAATATCTAAATTCTCACTAAATACAGAACCATCTGTGTAATAACTCGCCCCTTTCTCTACCCCTCCACCTTCTTGCAAATCCTCATTTAGTGACAAAGCTAACTTTACAAATTTATCGTTATCTTTATTTATTACTGGCGGGAGGTCATGTAAAATTTTTACATCAGATTGAAAAAAATCTAATTCTTGTTCCATCTCTATTAGAATACTTTTAATCATTTTAATTATATTCTTATTTTGAGTTTTAGATGTTGTACGAAAATCAATCTCTATTCTACATTTATCTGGTACAACATTTGTTTGAACTCCACCTTGAATTGTACTTATATTAAATGTTGTTTCCCCTAATAATTTATGAGATAAAGCATTTGTAAAATCAGTTTCCTTTATCCTTTTTAAAAAATCTACCATATACATAATCGCATTAATACCTTCTGAAGGTGTAGAACTATGGGCTGTTTTTCCATAAATCTCTACCCCCACCCATAAGGCGCCCTTGTGAGCGCTAAATACTTTGTTAGTGCTTGGTTCCGCTATAACTATTGCACCTGCATTACTTATTTCTTTATTCTCTATTACTTTTCTTGCTCCTATACAATCCACCTCTTCGCCAGCGGTTCCTATAAAAATAATATCAGTCTCTGGAAGCGTATTTGTTTCCTTCATAAAAATCATCGCTTCTAAAATAGCTGATAAACCACTTTTCATATCACATGATCCTCTTCCATATATCTTATTATCTATTAGCTCCCCAGAAATTGGGCTGTTTATCCAGTTACCCTCGTCACCCGCCGGAACTGTATCCAAATGGCCGCTGAAAACAAGGGGCGCTTGCTCTGGATTTTTGCCTTCTAATTTTATGACAATATTAGATCTATTTTCTGTAATTGACTGAATTTTAGTTTCCAAAGAATGCTTTTCAGCATATTTTGATATTAATTGAGCTAATTTATCTTCATTACCCGGAGGGTTCATTGTATTGTTCTTAATCAATGTCTGCAAAAAAGATATTGATCTTTTATAATTAATGTTCACTTTTCCCCATCCACCTCTTTCGTTTACTCGTATTCTTCCTAATATATTTAATATTAGCATATTTCTTTATGTAAGTGCTTACAATTTTTTGCTTTTTTTTTTGTATAATTGTACAATACTTCTAAACTAACAGGACTTCATTAAAACAACAACAAGGCAAAATACATTACTCGGTATAACTTAACAGAATAAAATATAATGTTCATTTGTACAAAAATGCTATCAATTATTGATATATATTAATGTTTATAGTTACTTATAAAACTCAATAAAAATTCTTCGAATTATATATTCTCTTATCATAGAAATAAAGATTAAATATTTAAAAAGGATGCGTTATAATGAATATTATGCAACTAATGGAACTATCAATTTTTGATGACTCCAACATATTATCAGGACATAACGGAGCAAATAACAATATATCTAATGCCACTTTCATAGATGCTCCAGATGGCTATAAATGGTGCAAAAAGGGGGATTTTGTAATAACAACTGGGTACCCTTTTATTCAACATAGAGACGAAAATAACGGTATTCTACAATTAATCAAAAGACTTTCAGAGAAACAGTGTTCAGGGATAGGCATTAAATTAGGAAGGTACTTACCAAATATTTCAAAAGATGTAATTGCTTTTTCTAATAAAAATAAGTTACCTATTATTTCGTTACCAAATCAATTAACATGGGCAGAGATTATCCACCCTATTACTTCACAACTTAATCAAAAACAACAAAACGAATTAAAAGAAACACACTTTGTATACGAAAAATTCCATGAACATTTAAAAAAACAAGAAAGTTTGAGTCACTTAGTTCAGTTACTTCGTTCTATGCAAAAAGTTCCTGTTACCATATTTACGCGCATCTTTAATGAAGTCATCAGCACAGATAACATAAATATAAGTAATGAAGAAATTGACCTGTTAATTTCAAAAGTAAAAAAAGAGACAAAAGAAGGGCTGCAAACCATAAAATGGAAAAATATCGACTTGACTGTCAAATGGATATTTAACAACAATATCGTCCAAGGAGGTGTTTTTTTATGGGGGATGAGCTCTGAATTAACCGCTCCAGAAAGAGCTTCTATTGAGCAAGCCTCCACAATCATTGCTTTAAAAATAGAACAAAGAAAATCTATATCTAATGCCAGCCAACGTTATAAAAATGAATTTATCTCTGATATGCTAGAAAATGTAAATATTAAGTATGAAGCTTTAGTCAGAAGAGCAAAAGAGATGGACTGGGAATTGGAACACAAGTATAAAGTATTGTTATTGAGATTCTCTTTTAAAGGTTCTTTCAATGAAGACTCTTTACAAAAATGGAAACAAAACGAATTTATATTAGAATCCATTCAAAACAGATTAGTGCCTCTATTTTCTGATATACTCTCAGGGTTGGACCGAAAGAACAACGTGGTTCTTTTATTAACACAAGACATTTCTGTAAAACACCTCATTCATGAATTTAAAAAAATAACACCCAAGGAAGGCGTTCTAAAAACTTTTGTTGGTGCAGGACGTTTATATCCTTTGTCTAAATTAAATACATCTTACAAAGAGGCTATAGCTTCGCTAAACATAGCTTATAAGCAATCTGAAAACTTCAAGATAACAGAGAATAACTTTTTTTTAAATGAATTTTCTAATATTAATATGGAAAATATAATTTTTTCAGAAAATCCTTTAGATGAAATTAAAAGCTTGATTTCAGAGTATCTTCAAAAGGTTGTAGATTATGATAATAAACGCGATAGTGATCTTATAAAAACATTAAATAGTTACCTTAATAATAATGGTAATGTAGAGGCGACTGCCGATGAATTAATAGTCCATAAAAACACTATAAGATATCGCATAGAACTTGTAGAAAAAATAACAACGCTAAACATTAGAAAATTAAATAACAAATTACTTCTAAAAGTTATGGTTATCGGCTTAATTTATGGGATTTAATTTGTTTTATTAAAACCTTAATATTCTAAAAGTAACCAAAGAGATTAAAAAATAAGAGGGCTGTGTAACATCGTAACATCTACCAAGCGACGCCCAAAGTTGATAAAATGCGAGAGATTTTTTAAGCATTAAAAATTAGATGGTGTTTTTTCTATTCAAATTGGAAAAGAATGTTTTACTTACATTTATTAATTATACTGAACTTTTTCTGGGTTAAACTACAACATAATCTCTTTTAACACCGCACACAAATACAAGAATTTTGAAATATTAAAATCTTACTTAACACAATCGAACTT
>Ga0079226_10000332_pt1 | contig 32287 bp, 33 predicted proteins | sample Poulit2014_FD_76345 | JGI IMG/M metagenome (GOLD analysis project Ga0079226, IMG submission 76345) | Agricultural soil microbial communities from Georgia to study Nitrogen management - Poultry litter 2014 | ecosystem: Environmental > Terrestrial > Soil > Agricultural land | place: USA: Georgia...
CGTCTTTTTAACGGGCTCATTTGGGCGATACACTTATAGTGTGTTGCCTTTTTCTATCTATAAATTAACACAACACATAAATATTATCAATTGTTTAAGTCGGCATATTCATGTCGGCTTTTTTATTTTAAGAAGGAAAAAGTATGGATGTAAAAGTAACAGTAATCGTAAGAGTATTAAGTTTAATTTTGGTGTTAGTGAACCAGTGGTTGTCAAATAAGGGAGTGAGCCCTATTCCAGTTGATGAGTCAACTCTAATGACTATCGCAGTCGCATTAATCACGATGTGGAAAGATAACCCATATACAGATGCAGCTAAAGAGAGCAATAAATTACTGAAAGAATTAAAAACACAAAAGAAATATGAAAAAGTAGTAATGAAAATTGATGATAAATAAGTTTTAGCACTATATCGATTCAATAAGGGGAGTGAATTTACTCCATATATAAATATTTGAAAAAGGAGACATTAATATGACTAAGAAAAAAATTGGCACATGGAATGGTGTACCTGTATATACAGACTTTTTACCTATTGGAACACGGAGAACTAGACAACGCTTAGTTAGTGGTAAACCAAGATTTGCAGTATTTCATGATACAGGAAATCGTGACTCTACAGCACAACAAAATGTTAATTATTATAGAAATACTTATAATATTGATTGGTCTAGAACAGCGTCAGCACATGTTTTCGTAGATGATAAAGAATGTATTATTTGTATACCTGTTACAGAAAAAGCATGGCATGTACTTTATGATACGCCTATTGATAATCAATGGTATAACGATGATGCAAATGATATTGCATTTGGTGTGGAAGGTTGTTATTTCTCTAATCGTTCACGTACGTTTAAATCATTAGACAATACTTGTCGTATTATGGCAGCTTTATGTAATTCATGGGAAATCAACCCACGTAATGAAATGACTGGTCATCAACAAATACAATATGATAAACAAGATCCAGGGAATTTATTGGCAGCTGCAGGATACGATCGAAATGATATTGCTGTATTAGATAACTTGGTAATTAAACACATGAAAGGTGACAGCCCGATACCTAAAGTAGCAAAAAATGAGAAAAAAGTTGTTAAAGGAAAACCACCTCGTACAGTTTGGGCATGGAATGGTATCTTTACATCTAGCAAAAATAATATGGAACCAATTGTTGATAGACGTGCAATGGGATTAGATAAAGCGCAAGTAGATAGAGGTTCTTGGATTTATCCTGGGGAATTTGTAAAATTCGACCAAGTAATTAAAGATAAGATAAACAGCTTGTGGTGGATTAGATTTAAATATCAAGCAGTTGGAGCAAACAAAAAAGACAATTTCTTTATGGCTATTGCTGAAATTACAGATAAAGAAGAGAAGTTATTGAAAGAGAAAGAATTATGGGGCGAGATAGTTTTGAAATAAATAACGATGGTAATGCAATAGAAGAACATTCGTTAAAAATCGATGTTTTTTATTTTTATTTTTAAGTTGTGTAAAACCACAAAATATTATGTTAATATTTAAGTTATTAGAAATAAGGGGGGGATAGTATAATGAAAAAAATCAGTGTGGTTATACCTAGTTTTAACAATAAAGCAGAAGTTTTACAAAGGTTATTGGATTCTTTAAATAAGCAAACAATGGATAAAAACGATTTCGATGTAATTTTTGTAGATGATGGATCTAGTGATTTTTCTGCTTACAAAAGATTAAAAGAAAAAACAAAGAATAACGATAATTATTATGTCTATAGGATTTCACCATCTGGCTGGTCTAGTAAACCAAGAAACAAAGGGATAGAATTAGCAAAATCTAAATACATATTTTTTAATGATGATGATGATTCAATTTTCCCGCAAGCATTAGAACGCCTATACGAATTTGCTGAAAGTAATAATCTAGACGTAGTAAATCCAAAGGTAGTTAGAACAAAAGGTTGGTCGTGGGGATGGAAAGAGTATCAACAAAACAAAATTGATGCTCAAAAAGATGGGGTCAATTCTATGGGGCCTATGACTGTTCCTAAATTATACAGAAAAGAATTTTTAGTTGATAATAACTTATACTTTACTGAAGGTGAAAAAATATGGTGGGAAGATGTAATGTATTCATGTTTAGTGTACAGTAAACAACCTAAGATTGGTGTATTAGCTGATTATCCTGTATATCACTGGAGGGAGCAAAACGTTTCAGCTGGTTTCGGTAAAGATTTAAATCATAAATGGAGACAACTAAATAACTTAGCTGATTTTTTCACAAATCACCTTAGTGATGAAGATAGAACTACAATGATTACACATTGGTATAACTCTCGTGTATTAGGTACTATAAGAAATAATTTCCACAGTAAGAAAGAGGAAACAAAAAAAGTTGAATTTACAAATGCTAAAGCATGGAAAGATAAATATGTAACGGACGAAGTTATTTCGAGGTTAGATACAAGAAGTCAAATATTAGATAAAATATTAGAACTAAATTCACCTCAATTAGCTATTTCATATTCCGAAGTAAAAGCAGATGTTACTGCTAGAAGTTATATTAAGGATATAAACTTTGACAAAGATGAAATTATTTTTACTACTGAAACGACTATAACTAATGATGAAACTAGTAATGTTAAAATCAAAGGTAAACCTAAAGCTCCTAAATTAAACTTACCCAAGGATGTTAAAAAAGAAATTCCAAAAAGTTTAACAGTATACCATGACAAGGATTCAGAAGATAATATATATCTTCCTGCACTTAAAGGTAGAATAACTAGAACAACATGGGATGTGAAAAACGTTAAAAATAGTGAATTTAGTTTTGATACATCTTTAACTGGTTATGAAGTTACTGGTAAACTAACTTTCGGATTAAAATTAGATGATTTCATTCAAGATGATATTGATTTGCATCAGCCATATGATTTAGCAACTAGATTTTCATATTTAGATTATTTTTCACAAAGAGCGATTGCATGTAAGGAAGATTTTAAGCGAACAGCAATTATAAATGGTAATACGTATTTAATTTATAAAAATGCATCAGAATTAACTTCTATCGATTTGAACTCTACTGTGAAAAACTTTTTGGAATTTGCTAAGCCAAATACAACTGAATCAGAAAATGTCGGTGAATATGTAAGAATCCCAATTAAAGTAGATCATGTATATGGTAATTCTAAGGAAGAATTATTAGCATCTATATATAATGAAACTTCTGATGGCTTCATTGAAACAAAAGCGTATCTGATTACAGGTGATGGTAGAGCATACTTAGATGTACACAATCCTAATAATCTTGACAATGAAACAATAATTGATGTAGCGATTGGTACTAAATCCAAAAGAATTAAAATGACTATATAAAAATCAAACCCACCTAAATGAATAGGTGGGTTTTAACATACTATAAAGAGGCTACTTAATATTTCTGGTTTAAATATTCAATAACTCCAATTCTATAAAATATATTAATACTTCGTTATAAGTTACTTAAAATCTTAATAATTTAATTTTTGTTTTTGTTTAAAGTTATTTTAGTAATAAAAAACTTATTAAAAGTTTATAAAATTTTTTTATGGGTATATATTAATGAAATTATTGAAATGGAGGAAAAAATATTGAATATTAATGTAATTCCAGAACTTGAGAATAATTTTAGCGGTGATATCAGTCCTTATGCTGAAGAAATCCAAAAAGTAACTATAGAGTGGGCTAAAGAATTTAACATTTTACAAAATGATAATTTTAAAAAATATGAAAGACAGAATATAGGATATTTAGCATCTCGTGTTCAGCCATATGATAGCTTTCAAGATGTTAGAATCACTTCAGATTTTCTTTTATTGACTTGTATGCTTGATGATTATAGTGATCAAGTAAAAAAACCAGAAGAATTCAAGGAATACTCTCAGAAAATAATTAATGTACTTAAAAATAAAGATGTCTATAAAAAAGATCCATTTATAAATGGGTGGCACAACTGGTGGCAACGTACAAGAAAAGGAACTCCAATAGAGTGGCAAAATAGAATAATTCGTAGCATAGATAAATGTTTTGAATCAATAAGTTGGGAGATTGAAAATGAAGTTGAAAATAATGTCCCTAATATAGAAAATTATATTGAAAAAAGACAGCATAGTGGCAGTGTATATATTTGTTTTGATTTAGTTGAAAGAGGAGATGCGACGTTCGTTACTAGTAATGTGCGTAATAAAGACTTTGACGAATTAATCACTTCAGCAAATAAAATAGCTAATTGGACAAATGATATTTTATCTTTAAAAAAAGAGATAGATAACGGTGAAATCCATAATTTAGTAATTAGTGTGCAAAAAGAAAATGGATGTACTATAGAAGAAGCATTACTAAACGTAAAAAAATTAACTATTGAAGAAATAAAAAAATACAGTGTGATTAAAAATAAATTACATGAAAATAACATGCCTTTTAATGGTAATATCATAAAATATATTTCTAGAGTAGAAAATGCAGTACGAGCAAATTATGAATGGAGTTTAACTACAAAAAGATTTTAATATTCAAGTAAAGTAAATTATAAAATATTGTTTAAGTAGTCACTTATACATCTATATGAATGGGCGGCTATTTTAAAGGAAAAAGAAAATACTTAGAAACAATTAATTTATTCTTAGTGCTTAAAATTTTGGTTATGAGAGGATTTTTATATATTGAAAGATCTCTTAAACATACATCAAAAATCTAATTTAATACTTAGAAATTTAGTAATAATAGATCTAATACTGATAAATATTAAAACCTAGTTTCTACCATTATAATATATAATCATTACTAATTTTTATTTTTACGGCACTGGAATGGCACTGAAACACTGAAAGCACTGATAATACGGGCAATATAGTAGCCCTCCAAGGATGCTAATGCAATACAACTACATACTTTTTGAAAGTAAGAACCCCGTAACGACGGGGTTCTTTTTATTTTGACTAAAATCTGTAAATATCTGTATAATATATTTGAGTCACAGCGTGGTCATCAATAAGTATGTGTGACCTAATTTTTAGTTACATTTTGTATGGATAATTTTTTACTAAATAACATTTACGCATGTGTATGCTTTAATGAATAAGGTGTGGTTTCATTTTGGATATTAAATTCAATATTTCTTATTAATTATTGTGCTGTATAAGTAGCTTCTACCTTAGTCAAAAGAACAGATTTACGTTTTTTTAACCAGATTTAAAACTTGAAACTTTCACCACATATTCCTATAAAATTGATGTTTAATTTTTACGTTTTGTCACTGTAAATGTTGCCATTTTTCTCGTTTCTTGTTAAAAAAAGATAAAAATATATAGGCACATAGGAAGTGCCTATTGAATTATTAGATTTTTAAATAACACCAAACACTTTTAGGTCAGTCATATAAAAACATTTGAAATAAGTAGTTGTGTAAGTATATTTGGGTTATATACTCACCATAAATTTTTATCATTTTTAGTTTCACTGTTACTAATAAATAAAGTACATAAAATTATAATTATTACCATACTTAAAACATATAGCATATAAAGAATCATAGTTAGCGCTCCATTATTTTAATAATATTTCATCTTCATCGTATTCATCGACAGCATGGGACACAAAGACGTGTGTTTTTAAAATTAGGCTATTTGAATTACTTTTACATTGTAGGTCTGAAATATGAAATTTAAATTCTTCAAAAACATTATCATTTGGTTTGATAGTTACTTCATTAGACAAAGCATAAGTGTACAATTCATTATCTAAAACTGGGAATTGACTATCTTTATCTGGATTATCGTAGCGCTCAATTAAGGTTAAAACAACTTTGTTTATAGTTTGTTCAGAGTTACCACCTTTAATATTAATTCGACCTGCAATTTCGCCTTCAGGGTAAATACTTTTAGTAGCTATTAAAGTATTTATTTCCAATGATTTTATACCAATCGAAGTTAAAACTTTTTCAAACATTATATTACATGCTCCTTCGTTTTAAATTTTTATATTCAAGTACACTATAACACTAAAATCATAAAAATATATAGGGCAGTGTTGACTGTCCTATGTTTATTCTTCTAAATTATCAACTGCATATTGAGCATTTTCATCAGAGAATTGGTCACTAGCATCAGATGTTAATTAATCATATATACTCCCTTTTGACATGTTTATTGTATCAGCGTAAGTATTAGCAGAATTTAGCGCTGCTTTCTGATCTTTGCTAGTATTATCTTCCATTTCAATTTCAGTAGTTCCATTATTAATCTTTTTATCTACTTCGATTACTAAAGTTGCTGAAAATATAAAAAAACATAATACCTATTATAATTAAAATACCTAGACAATCGCCACATCCCTAAAAACCATTGCGTTTTATTACCTTTTTTGTGCGCGTTCTTGTAATCATCGATTTGCTGTTGCTGACGGAATAACCATTCTTCTTTACTTAAATTGTTCTCTTCTCTTACCATAAAATATCCTACTAAAAATATATTTTTAACAACCTATATTAAGAGGCACGTATATGAAAGTTGTATTTATAGGGGTTAGTTTAATTTGTTTTATATAAAAATATTAACAAAGGGTAGTATGATTACTAAAGTTGCAAGTTTACTTATTAAGGATTTAAAGATGAAGATTTATCTTTCCAAGTATTAGAAGTATGAATAAGAAGTTTGTATCATTACAATACAAGTAGAAGTGATTTATTTGATAACAATTTGTCATTATATATTGAGTTAATCTATTACATATGTAAAATGTTTTGGAAAATATAAGAATACAAACACAATTTCATCGATTTATTATACTGTATATTAATTATATAGATATGTTCTCAAAACAATTGAATATTTAAGTGTTTTTTAATCCATTATCATTTTATATTGTTTGAAATATAATGAGTAAAATATGAAGATAGGGTATTAACAAGAAAAGGGTTTTTGATAAAAATAGGAGTGGGTAATGATGTTAAATGTTGATGTTGCTATCCTAATGTCCACTGGAAACTTAGATAAAGTGAAATCACACTTATCATATGATGTGAAATGGATTATAGTGAATGATCGAGAATTGAATGGTTACGAAGAAGTATTGGATTATTTCGAACCAGTTAAAGCGTACTTTGATAGTGTGGAAGTGAATTTTAGAGTTAACGATGTTATAGCTTCTCAAGAAAAAGTTGTAGTAGTGGGGATTGCGGAGTTTTATAATGATAATCAATTGAAGACTGTAATTGAAGCTTGTGATGTGTATACTTTTAAAGAGAATAAGGTATCTGAATTAAAGTCATTTTGCATTACTTTAGATAAAAATCAGGCGTAATGTTTTAGCTGTTTTTTTAGAAAATTAAAAAATAGTGAAGCGATTCTAAACAAGGCGACTTTACTCTAAATAAACAATAGCATGTTTGATTATCTAATAATATAAATTATTCTAATAATCAATTGTTTAGTAAAAGGTAACCATAATGACTGTCAGCCTGATGTTTAATATTTATATTTTGAATAATTAGTTGTTGTAAATAGCGTTTATGAACGGGAATAAATATGCTAAAAATATAAGGATTACAAGTATTGCTATAAACCAATTATCTTTATCCAATATTATCCTTCCTTTGCTAAAGTATAAGGTCACTATATTACAAAAGTTAAAGTATAAGCAATTAAATTTGCAATATGTAATTTAAAATTTAACCTAAATTAACATTATAAATTTAAAGTAATTGTTTGAACAGCAAATAAATAGCTTAACAAAATGAAAAATAAATGTTTGACCCTTTATGAATAAATATATTTTTGTGTTGCGTATTACTGTTTTATGTTATTTTTAAGGAGCAGATGTTAATTATTAAGAAATTTTTAAAAGACGATTTATACATATTTGTTCAACTATAAATTGAAGAGGGAGCAGTATTTTTATTAAAAATGTTAAGGTAAACGTTTATATTATATAATGAATAATAAATCATCTAAAAGGGGAATTATTAATTGGAAAAATTGTTATCTATCATTGTACCAGTGTACAATAAAGAGTTATTTCTAAATGAATGTATAGAGTCGATTGATGCATTAAATATTAACAAAGAAGAAATCGAAGCAATCTTTGTAGATGATTGTTCTAGTGACAATTCATTAAAAATTATAGAAAGTTATAAAAATAAATATAACTTTTTGAAGCTTTTTAAATTGGAAGAAAATACAGGGAGCCCTGCTGAACCTAGAAACGTAGGAATTAAAAACGCTAATGGTAAATATATAACGTTTCTTGATGCAGATGATTGGCTAGATGCTACTGGATTGCCTACACTTTTACATCAAGCTGTAGAAAATAATTCAGATATAGCTTTTGGTCATAGTATTAAACATACAGATAAATCCATTAGTAAATTAGGGCGATTTACTTCTTATAAAGTGGCAAATGGTCTAGTACCATATGAAATTAATAAGATTTTTAGAGCTGTAGGCCCACCTGGTAAAATTATTAAAAAAGATATAATCATTGATAATAATATAGAATTTAAACATATGAAATTTGGTGAAGATAAATTGTTCTTTATCCATGCAATTTCAAAATGTAAAACAGCGTCAATGAATCCTACTGCGGTTTACCATGTTAACAGATATTCATATAACCAATCTCTCGTAGGTGAAACAAATATACTGGAAAAAACACATTTTAATTTAATGGTACTGCAAGAAGTACTTAAACTAGATTTACCTGAGGAAGCAGAATTTCAATCTTTAAGTAGAATTGTAGAAGTAGATTTCATTTCTAGGTTATTTAATAATAGTAGATTTATAAATAGTGATCATAAAGAAAGATTCTACAATATGTTTCACCAAATGTTAGATACTTTAAAACAATATAATAAAAATGTTGAAGATTATATTTTAGGTGATAAATATCAAAACATTTATCAAATGCTAGTTAAAGAAGAGTATGAAAATTTACACGATTTCATAGGTGTGTTATTGAAAGGTGGAAAAGCAGATAGATACGTAAAAGGTAATCAAATTCACTTCTTAATGCCGGATTCTGTTAAAAATTATAAACAAATGAAAGAAGAAATGTATGCAGTTTATGAAGGTACTCAATTTATAAATGATGAATTAACAGAAGTTATCAGAGTTTATAAAGACCCACAATCTATCATAAATCAAGTGAAATTAACAGAGATAAATAATGAACTCAGCTCGATTGATCTTGAATTTTCAGAATCGGATAATAGAATTTATTTGAAAACTGAGGACTTAAACAAAGCTAACTTTGATTTTAATATTAATTTTATTTATGACGAATATAAAAAATATATAGTTAATATGAATCTTCCTAATGCGACTCAGACTATAAACCTTAAAAGGCAGAATTTTAGGTCAGAGTTTGTCGTACGAGATAAAAAGGCAAAAAAGGTAGCAAAACCAAGTAAATATTTTACTTTTAACCCGATAACAATTGGCGTAGCTAAAAAAATTAATTTTTATAAGGATGTAGAGTTTTCTGAAAAAGTAGACTTAGATGTTGATATAGGTGAAATAATAGAAATTAAAGATATTGCTTATACTAAAAAAAATACACCACGCCTTATAACAATAGATGGGTTTGTGATAACAGCGAACCAAAGTTTCATACATCGAGTGGCTACAAATAAAGCTGATAAATATATTTATGAGAAACCTGATACAGTAAAAATTCTGAAAGAGTGTAAGGTATATCAAAATAGAAATTTCAGTGGAGAACCTTTAAAAAAACTTAAAGCAAATGATGAAGTCGTTATTCAAAAAATAGTAGCATCTTCAAAAGGTACACCGCGACTAAAAACAGTAGACGGTGAATTTATTACTTCGAATAGAAATTTTGTGAAGGAAGTTTAATATAAAACCTACTGCGATTGTTTACTTAAATAAAAAAATCTGCAAAACAAAAAATGAAAAAAATTAAATTTTACAAACGTTCAACCTTTTGAAATGTTTATATCTTAAGGATTAAAGTTATTATTTTTATAAGTAATGTTAATGAATTATGTTTCAATCTATATATCAGTGGTATAAATATATTAACTGTAAGGAAATTGATTAGTTTTAATGTTTAATTTGCGCTTATACGCTGCTTTTAATTAAGTGGTGTATATTTTTGTGAATGTATCTATAACATTTAATTAATAGAACTATATCTTATGATTGAGTGAAAAGGAGAGTCCAATGTTGGACTCTCCTTTTTTAAACATAATAATATACTTAGCTCAGTTTTTATAAATGGTTCATATTATTTGTAACTTACTTTTATTCTCTTCACAAGATGCCAATTTCAAACTTTTATTTATTATTTTTTCTAATTAGTGTTCACCAGACTTGTCCTTTAAAAAATTATTATAGTCGATCACCAATTCATCTGGATTAATTAATATTATTAGAAATTCCTATTTTAGCATCATATTTCTTCTTCTTTGTTTCAACTTTTAAATCAGAGCCATTCATTTTTAACATCTTCTTATCAAAAATTATTGAGCGATGATATAACATCAATGGGTAGTGTGTTTCGAAGCACAATTTTATTATTGATTTTGAAACGTTCCTTTATAATTTACCACACCATTTATTAATTTGACCGATTTTAAATGATATTGTTTATCATATTACATTTTGAACCATAGTGTATTTTGATTTTTAAAATTCTAACATTTTCAATATATTCAAAACATTAATTTAACCACTTTTCACTTAATGAAGCGCAATTATATTTAGATAAATACAATTAAGGATTCACAACTGTTATTAAAAATATAATAAATAACAGATACAGCCAATATATGATTATGTAAGAAAAATGACCCAACTTAACAATAATATAACTTATAGTATAGATAACAAACGACGTATCATTAATTAATTTAATGATAATATCGTTTGTAATATGAAGGTCAGACAGAATAATCTTATTTATAAGGAGTGTTTATTATGAAAGGTTTATTCGAAGCAATTAAAAACACAGTCCAAGCAGGTATTGCAGGAGATGGCATGAAAATTGGAAGTGGTGTTTTAGATATCATTTCTAATAGTGCAGATTTAATTTCAAAAGCACTTGGTATGTAATTTATAAAAATTATTTAAAGGAGAGAATTTTTATGTCTGATTTATTTAATGCGATAAAAGAAACAGTTCAAGCAGGTATTGCAGGAGATGGCGCTAAATTAGGAACAAGTATTGTTGATATAGTCTCTAGTAGTGTTGGATTATTAAGTGGTCTATTCGGTTTCTAATTTATAATATTATAGAAAATGGTCAAGGTACTTACCTTGACCATTTTTTTGTGAGGTTAAAATGTGTATACTGGTCTTGTATTAAAAATAAAAGAAAATTGAATCAAATGGACGATTTTTAAAATTGAAGATGGTTTAATTAATTCTCTAGAAAGAGGCGTTTTATTATGGAAGCAAAAAGCTTATTGATTGATTTTGATGATACATTAGTAGATTTTCATGATGCTGAATCGTATGCGTTTTTCAAAATGGCTGAAAAGTATAAATTAAAAGCAGATTATAAAGACTTAGAAACTTTTATGAAAGTAAATCAAGCACATTGGGAAGCTTTTCAAGTCAATCAACTTACTAAAGAAGAAGTATTGAGTAAACGATTTGAAGCATATTTTGACTTACATAAAATGCCTGTGGATGGTAATGAAGCAGATTTCATATTTAGAGATGAACTAGCAAATGCACCATTAAAATTTTTTCCACACACAGTTGAAACTTTAAAACATTTAAAAGAAGAGCATGACTTATATATAGTAACGAATGGTGTGTTAGAAACACAGGAGAGACGTATTGAGAAAACCAAATTTGGAGAATGGTTTAAAGGTGTATTTGTGTCTGAACAAACAGGATATCAAAAACCGATGCCTGAATTTTTTGATTATGTTTTTAAAGCAATTGGCGAAGATAAGCGCCAAAACGCTTTGATTATTGGAGATTCTATGACTTCTGATATTTTAGGAGGGAAAAACGCACAAATTGGTACGTGTTGGTTTAACCCTAGAAATAAAATGAATGAAACTGATATTCAACCTGATTATACTATTAAGTCACTTAATGAATTATTAATGTATATGAAATAAAAAAAGTAATTGCGCTCGAATTTTTTCAAGTGCAATTACTTTTCTATTATGGTGTCCAAACAAGAAGATCATGTCCATCTTTATTTACTGCATTTACATCTTGGAATCCTTGTTTGATAAAAAATTCTTTTGATTGATTTCGAGCAATTACTTTAATTGGCAAACCTTGTGCTTTAGCATAATCTAATAGTTCTTTACCATAGCCACGACCTTGAAAATTACTTAAGACTTCTAATTTCCATAAGACGATGTAATCATCAAAATCTGGGAAATATATTTCTTCTACATCTCCTTTACGATATATTGCCATTCTTGCGCCTAAGCGATCTCCAACGTGTATACCATAGAATGGTGAATCAGAGCTAGCATCAATCATTTCTCCACGAAGTTCGTCTACCATATATAAATCTTTATTACCGAAGTTTCTGAAATCTTCGAATAACTCGTCTGTCCTATAATTAATATCAAGACGTTTTACATTATCCACGTTGTCTGCCCCCTTTGTATTATTAAATACTATTATACCTTATTTCTATAGATATTTCACAAAAACGACGGTTTAAAACGTACTGTTAAAATGGAAGTATTAAATTTATCTTTTGAAATAATAAACACGCTTTTTTATTATTTTCTTAAAATCATTTATTATAGTAAGTGCTTAGAAATTTTAAAATTAAAATAATTGGTTATTTTAAGCCGTTAAATTGTCAATATAGTACATAAACTTTATACTGATTAGGAATAGAGTTACATAAGGAGAATTACGAATGGATTGTATGACTACGAAACTTAATGAAAAAGATCAGTTTATTTCAAAAATTAAACAAAGCGATTCAACGCTAGCTCAGTTCTATCATTTAGACGCGATGGATGATAGTAATTATAGAAATAGACTTTCACATGAAAGTAATGGAAGAGAAGCAGAAGTTGCTAACGTAATTGAAAATTATATGAGCGATTTATCATTGACTAACGAACAAACACGCAATATTAAATTATTAAGTGATGGTGCAAAAGTTATTATTGGGGGACAACAAGCTGGTTTGTTTGGAGGTCCTATGTACACATTCCATAAGGTATTTTCTATTATTACGTTAAGTCAAAAATTATCCGAAGAATATGATACACATGTCGTACCTGTTTTCTGGATTGCTGGGGAAGATCATGATTTTGATGAAGTAAACCATACTTATGCTTATAACAATATAGATGCTAAGTTACATAAAATCAAATATCATACGATGGAACCTCCAGAAACAAGCGTTTCACGTTATCAACCTGATAAGAATAAACTAAAAGAAGCTTTACACCAATTTTTTCAACAGATGAATGAAACAGAACACTCGCGTCCATTAATCGAAATGTGCCAAACAATTATTGATACATATGATACTTGGACTGATATGTTTAAAGCATTGTTAAATGAAGTGTTTAAATCCTATGGTTTGTTAATGATAGATGCTAATGATGCAACTTTACGTCAATTAGAAAAACCACTGATTAAAAAAATGATAGAAAAACATGAAGAAGTCGATGATGCATTTAGAAATACGCAAGCGGAGACAACGGCAAATGGTTTAGAGCAAATGATACAAACTGATACAAATGTACATCTAATTTTACATGAAGATAATAAGAGACAGTTATTAAATTTTAAAGATGGCCAGTTCCATCTCAGCAAGTCAGAGAAAACGATGACTAAACAAGAAGTGTTGGATATAGTGGACACTAAACCTGAAAGGTTTTCAAATAATGTGGTAACAAGGCCAGTTATGGAGGAATGGTTATTTAATACTGTCGCATTTATTGGGGGCCCAAGCGAGATTAAATATTGGACAGAATTAAGTGATGTATTTAAAACGCTAAGTGTATCAATGCCAATAGTATTACCGCGTTTACGTATTTCTTACATGTATGACAAGGTAGGAAAATTACTTGCGCAATATCAATTAGATCAAAATGAAATTATTGAAAGTGGGATTGAATACGCCAAACAAAAGTTTGTGAGAGCACAGGCTTCCCAAACTTTTATCGATAAAATAGAGTTATTAAAAAAGCACCAAAAAGAAGTGTATCAATCATTAGCAGCAGAAATAGAAGGCAATAATGATAATGAGTTATTATTAGAAAAAAATAATTTGATTCACCAAAAGCAGTATGATTATTTGATAAATAGATATTTATTAAATATTGAAAGAGAAAATGACGTTAGTATGAAACACTTTAAAACGATAAGTAGCTCGTTACACCCTATGGGAGGATTACAAGAACGAATTTGGAATCCGTTACAAATCATGAATGATTTTGGGATAGATGTATTCAGTCCCTCCACCTATCCACCACTTTCTTACACATTCGATCATATTATCTTAAAACCTTAGAGACACAAGAGACTCACCCGATTCATCATTATGATGAATCGGGTGTTTTTTTATTGGAATTAAGAAAATTTGGTGAAAATTGTATAATTAGTGGAGGATAGTGGTGAGATGTGGTAAATTATATATATGCGAAGGTGAGGTGATTATAAATGTTCATGGGAGAATACGAACATCAGTTGGACACAAAAGGACGTATGATTGTTCCTTCTAAGTTTCGTTATGACTTGAATGAACGGTTTATAATTACCCGAGGCCTTGATAAATGTTTATTTGGTTATACTTTGGAAGAATGGCAGATTATTGAAGAGAAGATGAAGACATTACCGATGACTAAAAAAGACGCACGTAAATTTATGCGTATGTTCTTCTCAGGAGCTGTAGAAGTAGAATTGGATAAGCAAGGGCGTATCAACATTCCGCAAAATTTGCGACAATACGCTAACTTAAGCAAAGAATGTACAGTAATAGGTGTCTCAAATCGTATTGAAATTTGGGATAGAGAGACGTGGAACAGTTTTTATGAGGAATCTGAAGACAGTTTCGAAGATATTGCTGAAGACCTGATTGATTTTGATTTTTAATAGGAGGAGTTATTTTGTTTCATCATGTCAGCGTTATGCTTAAAGAAACCATTGATTATTTAAATATTAAAGAAGATGGTGTCTATGTCGACTGTACATTAGGTGGCGCAGGGCATGCCCTCTATTTATTAAATCAATTGGGTGACGAAGGTAGACTTATAGCAATTGATCAAGATACAACGGCAATTGAAAATGCTAAAGAAGTGTTGCAAGAACATATACATAAAGTGACTTTCGTTCATAGCAACTTCAGAGAATTAACTGGAATTTTAAATGATTTGAATATTGAAAAAGTAGATGGCATCTACTACGACTTAGGGGTATCTAGTCCACAATTAGATGTACCTGAGCGAGGGTTTAGTTATCACAATGATGCCAAGTTAGATATGCGCATGGATCAAACACAACCATTGTCAGCCTATGAAGTTGTAAACGAGTGGGAATTTGAAAAACTAGTTAGAATCTTTCATAGATATGGTGAAGAAAAATTTTCAAAGCAAATTGCACGTCGTATAGAACAGAATAGAAACCAAAAGCCAATCGAAACAACGTTAGAACTTGTTGATATTATAAAAGAAGGTATACCTGCAAAAGCTAGACGAAAAGGTGGGCATCCTGCTAAAAGGATTTTCCAAGCGATTAGAATTGCAGTGAATGATGAATTATCTTCATTTGAAGATTCGCTGGAGCAAGCGATAGATGCAGTAAAAGTAAACGGTAGAATTTCAGTCATAACATTCCATTCATTGGAAGATAGATTATGCAAGCAAATGTTTCAAGAGTACGAAAAAGGTCCAGATGTTCCTAGGGGATTGCCAGTCATACCCGAAGCATACACGCCTAAATTGAAACGCGTAAATCGTAAACCCATTACCGCTGCAGAAGAAGACCTAGAGACAAATAATCGTGCGCGTAGTGCAAAGTTACGTGTTGCAGAAATTTTAAAATAAGGAGTGAATGATGAGTGGCAGTAGAGAAGATTTATCAACCTTATAATGGATCAGAACAACAGATCCCTGATTCGCAACCGAGGACACAACCGAAAACGAAAACCGTAAAGCGCAAGGTAGTAGTTCAACTTACGAAATTTGAGAAGATGTTATACATAGGACTTATAACAGTAATTGCTTTAATAAGTATTTATATGCTATCTTTAAAAATGGATGCGTATGATACTCGAGGAAAGATTGCAGATTTAGATGCAAAAATCGAAAAACAATCAAGCGAAAACAGCGCAATAGAATCTGAGATTAAAAAGAACTCTTCATATGAACGCATTTACGATAAGGCAAAAGAAGAAGGAATGAGCCTTAAGAACGACAATGTAAAGGTAGTGCGTAATAATGGCGAAGCGAAAAATTAGATTGAAAAAACCAAGTTTTCTAATTAAACAAAGTAAAATAGGGGCAGTCCTACTCATTTTCGGATTTGGACTGCTCTTTTTTACGTTGGTTTTAAGATATTCATATATTATGTTGACAGGACATTCATCAGGCGAAGATTTAATTATGAAAGCAAATGAAAAGTATTTAGTTCAAAGTCAAGAACAACCCGAGCGAGGAAAAATATATGATCGCAATGGGAAAGTGCTTGCAGAAGACGTGGAAAGGTATAAAGTCGTTGCCATTGTTGATAAAAAAGCAAGTGAAGGTAGTGAAAAACCCAAACACGTTACCGACAAAAAAGAAACTGCAAAAAAATTATCTACGGTTATAGATATGTCAGCCGATGAAATTGAAGAAAAATTAGATAATAAAAAAGCATTCCAAGTGGAATTTGGACAAAAAGGGTCAGACTTAACCTACCAAGAAAAAGAGAAAATAGAAAAAATGAATTTACCTGGAGTAACACTTTACCCAGAAACGGAACGTTTTTATCCTAATGGTAACTTTGCGTCTCATCTTATTGGAATAGCACAAAAAGATCCAGATACTGGTGAATTGCATGGTGCAATGGGTGTAGAGAAGATATTTGATAGTTATTTATCAGGCAAAAAAGGTGCACTGTCTTATATACATGATATTTGGGGTTATATTGCACCAAATACAAAGCGAGAACAGGCGCCTAAACGCGGAGATGATGTTCATTTAACGATAGACTCCAACATTCAAGTCTTTGTTGAGGAAGCTTTAGATGGAATGGTTGAGCACTATAAACCAAAAGATTTATTTGCTGTTGTTATGGACGCTGATACAGGTGAAATACTAGCATTCAGTCAGAGACCTACATTTAATCCTGAAACTGGTAAAAATTTTGGTGAAAAATGGGCTAATGACTTATATCAAAATACGTATGAGCCCGGCTCAACGTTTAAAAACTTTGGTCTAGCAGCGGCGATTCAAGAAGGCGAATTTAAACCAGATAAGAAATATACAGCAGAGCCAAGAGAAGTAATGGGTTCAAAAATTTCTGACTGGAATAGAGTGGGTTGGGGAGAAATCCCAATGTCACTTGGTTTCACTTATTCTTCCAACACATTGATGATGCATTTGCAAGACTTAGTAGGTTCAGATAAAATGAAGGATTGGTACGAAAAATTTGGGTTTGGTAAATCAACGAATGGTATGTTTGATGGCGAAGCTACTGGAGATATTGCATGGGATAATGAAGCGCAACAAAAAACATCTTCATTTGGTCAATCGACGACTGTAACACCAGTACAAATGTTACAAGCACAATCAGCGTTTTATAATGAAGGTAATATGTTGAAACCATGGTTTGTTGAGAACGTAAGTAACCCTATAACGGATGAAAGTTTTTATAAAGGTGAAAAAGAAAAGGTTGGAAAACCAATTACCAAAGATACCGCTAAAAAAGTGCGTACTGAAATGGATAAAGTTGTTAACAGTGAAAAGAGTAACGCTAAAAACTATAGAATCGATGGTTATGAACTTGAAGGTAAAACAGGTACAGCCCAAGTAGCAGATCCGGATAATGGTGGTTATGTTGAAGGAGCAAACCCTTACTTTGTCAGCTTTATTGGTGCTGCGCCAAAAGATGATCCAGAGGTTATCGTATATGCTGGTATGAGCTTAGCGCAGAAAAATGACCAAGAAGCGTACGAAAGTGGTGTAAGTAAAGCATTCAAACCAATAATGGAAAACACACTAAAATATCTGAACGTCGGAAATAAAAATTCTAAAGACAAATCAGATGTGAAATATAGTAAAGTTCCAGAAGTTGAAGGTCAAAAAACTCAAAAAGCACAAGATAAAGTAAATAGTAAGTCTCTAGAACCTATTGTTATTGGCGATGGAGAAAAAATTACAAAACAGTCCGTTTCTGCTGACAAAGAAGTATTGCCAAATAGTAGAATTTTATTACTGACTGATGGGGATATTACTATGCCAGATATGACGGACTGGACTAAAGAGGAAGTAGTAGCATTTGAGAAACTTACCAATACAAAAGTAACTACAAAAGGTAGTGGATTTGTTTCTGACCAATCTGTGAAAGAAGGAGAAAAACTAAATAAAAAAGATAAGATTGAAGTAACTTTAGATTCAGAGCAAATTAACGGAGAACCACCCGAAGGTAAATCTAAAGAAAAAGAAGACGATGGCTAGCTTTAATTAATAGAAATTAAGAATTGAAATTTAAATCATGTTAGAAGGTTTTTTCATGATTTTGAGGTGTTTAATAAAAGTAGCTTTTTGGTATTTAACAATGTATTTTCGTGCGTTGAATACCAATGAAGCTACTTACCTCTTTACATAGCGTAGACACTTAGCATATCGAAATAATCCAATTAAATATATAAAGGAGCATAATATGGTTTATTTACTCGCAATCATTGCACTTTTAATCACTTTTATATTAGTCCCAGTATTAATACCAACATTAAAACGAATGAAATTTGGGCAAAGTATCAGGGAAGAGGGCCCACAAAGTCATATGAAAAAGACTGGTACACCGACAATGGGTGGCCTTACTTTCTTGATTAGTATTATTGTCACTTCAATACTTGCTATCATTTTTATGGAAAATCCTAACCCGATTATTTTATTGCTATTTGTAACAATAGGATTCGGTTTAATTGGTTTTATAGATGATTACATCATAGTTGTGAAGAAGAAGAATGAAGGTTTAACAAGTAAGCAAAAATTCTTAGCACAAATTGGGATAGCAGTTATCTTTTTCATTCTAAGCCAAATATTTAATTTAACTGATTTTTCTACAGGAATACATATTCCATTTACAGATACTGAATTACCTCTATCTATTGCATATGTGTTGTTCATTGTATTTTGGCAAGTTGGATTTTCAAATGCCGTCAATTTAACAGATGGCTTGGATGGACTAGCAACAGGTTTATCTATAATTGGATTTGTTATGTTCGCACTAATGTCTTATTTCCAAGGTGCGACTTCTATCGGTTTATTCTGTATTATTATGATTTTTGCATTGTTAGGTTTCTTGCCGTTTAACTTAAACCCAGCGAAAGTATTTATGGGAGATACAGGTAGCTTGGCATTAGGTGGTATATTTGCCACAATTTCAATTATGTTAAACCAAGAGCTTTCATTAATATTTATTGGATTTGTATTTGTTGCTGAAACATTATCAGTAATGATTCAGGTTACATCTTATAAATTAACAGGAAAAAGAATTTTCAAGATGTCACCGTTACATCACCATTTCGAATTAGTTGGTTGGAATGAAAAAAAAGTTGTTACTGTATTTTGGACAGTAGGTTTGATATCAGGACTTATCGGCCTATGGATTGGAGTGAATTAAATTGCTGAAATATACAGGATTAGAAAATAAAAATGTATTAGTAATTGGATTAGCAAAAAGTGGGTACGAAGCAGCTAAATTGTTAAATAAATTAGGTGCAAATGTTATCGTTAATGATGGGAAAGATTTAACACAAGATTCTCATGCGAGAGATCTAGAAAACTTAGGTGTTAAAGTGATTGGTGGAGAGCATCCGCTTTCTTTACTAGATAGTAATCCTATTATTATCAAAAACCCAGGAATTCCTTACACGGTACCTCTGATTGATGCATCAGTAAAAAAAGGATTGAAAATCTTAACTGAAGTTGAATTAAGTTATTTAATATCCGAAGCACCCATTATTGGAGTAACAGGGACAAATGGTAAAACAACGGTAACTTCACTCATAGGCGATATGTTTCAAAAAAGTAGAGTGACAGGCAAATTATCGGGTAATATTGGTTATGTGGCTTCAAAGGTAGCACAAGAAGTCACATCAAGCGATTATTTAGTTACTGAGCTATCTTCTTTCCAATTACTTGGAACAGATCAGTACAAGCCACATATCGCTATTATAACGAATATATATTCCGCACATCTTGATTATCATGAATCACTAGAAAATTATCAAAACGCTAAAAAGCAGATATACAAAAATCAAACTGAAGATGATTATTTAATTTGTAATTTTCATCAACGCCATTTAATAGAATCTGAATCATTAAAGGCTAAAACATACTATTTTTCTACGCAACAAGAAGTTGACGGCATATATGTTAAAGATGGTTTTATAGTATTCAAAGGATTTAGAATTATTCATAAAGATGATTTAGTTTTACCAGGCGACCACAATTTAGAAAATATACTAGCAGCGACTTTAGCAGCTCTTTTAGCAGGTGTATCAGTAAGAGCAATCATTGATAGTTTGACCACATTCTCTGGTATTGAACATAGACTGCAATACGTGGGGTCAAATAAAACGAATAAATATTACAATGATTCAAAAGCTACCAATACATTAGCTACACAATTTGCTTTAAACTCATTTAATCAATCGATTATTTGGTTATGTGGTGGCTTAGACCGTGGTAATGATTTTGATGAGTTAATACCTTATATGAAAAACGTCAAAGTAATGGTCGCTTTTGGTGAAACACAAAGTAAATTTGTAAAATTAGGTGAAAGCCAAGGTAAATACGTTATCACAGCGGTTGATGTTGAAGATGCGGTAGATCAAATACAAGATGTGATAGAACCAAATGACGTTGTACTTCTATCTCCAGCTTGTGCAAGTTGGGACCAATACAATACATTTGAAGAGCGTGGAAATAAATTTATTAAAAGTTTCCAAGCGCACTTACCTTCTTTTTAAAGGGTGTGGAAATGAATGACTAATAAAGTAAGTGAATTTGATTCTGAATACTTAAAAGAAAAGCGAGCAAAACGTCGAAAGAGACAAAAGCAAATTCAATATTCAGTATTTGGTATATTGTTATTCATTATCATTTTAATTCTTATATATATGTTCACGCCTTTAAGTAAGCTAAGTAGTGTGGAAATAAAGGGGAATGATAATGTTTCCAAAAGTACAATAAATAAGGCACTCGATTTAAATGACAACGCAAGAATGTACACATATAGCACTACAAAAGCAGCAAATAAATTGGAAGAAAATAAGTTGATTAAAGAGGCTAAAGTTACAAAACATATGCCTAACAAATTAACTGTAGAGATTAAGGAAAATCAAGTTGTTGCATTGACAGAAAAGAAAGATAAGTATGTAGCTATTTTAGAGAATGGCCAAGAATTAGAAGACTATGAAGGTAATGCAACAGATGATGGACCAATTTTAGAAGGATTTAAAAAAGATAGAAAAGAAAAAATAATTCGTGAACTTGCTAAAATGCCGGCAAAAGTACGCGGTATGATTGCAGAAATCCAATATGATCCTCAAGAAAATTTACAAAGTCAAATTAAATTATTTACAGCAGACGATATCCAAATTTTAGGTAATTTAAATACAATTGCTAATAAAATGAAATACTATCCACAAATGTCACAATCGCTAGAACGTGATGAATCAGGAAAGTTGAAAAAGTCTGGATATATTGATTTATCAGTCGGTGCATCATTCATTCCTTATGGTGGTGATAGCGATACAGAATCAGCGAGTGACAAAAATGTAGATGAACAAACAACCAAAACAGATGAAGCTAAAGATGAATTGCAGAAAGCGTTAAATAAGATAAATAAAGAATCAGATAAAAATAATTAAAAAATTTCGACAAATACATGTGTTTATAGTTCACAAGCGACAAATCGTATTGTAAACTGTTAATAGTGTGAACTTATATAAGTTATTGTCAGGAGGTGCCTATCTATGGAAGAGCATTATTATGTAAGTATAGATATTGGGTCATCAAGCGTTAAAACGATAGTAGGCGAGAAATTTCACAATGGAATAAATGTGATAGGTACAGGACAGACCTACACAAGTGGGATTAAAAATGGTCTAATTGATGATTTTGATATTGCTAAACAAGCGATAAAAGATACAATCAAAAAAGCTTCAATTGCTTCAGGTGTAGATATTAAAGAAGTGTTTTTAAAACTTCCAATAGTCGGTACTGAAGTATTTGATGAAGCAAATGAAATTGAATTTTATGAAGATACAGAATTAAATGGTACACATATTGAAAGTGTTCTTGAAGGTATTCGAGAAAAAAATGATGTGCCTGAAACTGAAATTATAAACGCTTTTCCAATTAAATTTATTGTTGATGGCGAAAATGAAGTTTCAGATCCAAAAGAATTAATTGCAAGACACAGTTTGAAAGTTGAAGCAGGTGTCATCGCAATTCAAAAATCAATATTAATCAATATGATTAAATGTGTAGAATCATGTGGTGTGGATGTGTTAGATGTTTATTCAGATGCCTATAACTATGGCTCAGTACTTTCAGCTACTGAGAAAGAATTAGGGGCATGTGTGATTGATATTGGGGAAGATATTACACAACTTGCTTTTTACGAACGTGGAGAGCTTGTTGACGCAGAAGCTATAGAAATGGCTGGCCGTGATATAACAGAAGATATTTCTAAAGGGTTGAATACTTCTTATGAGACAGCTGAAAAAGTTAAACACCAATACGGCCATGCTTTCTTTGACTCAGCTTCTGACCAAGATGTATTCAGTGTGGATCAAGTTGACAGTGAGGAAGAAGCTCAATTTACTCAAAAGGATTTAGCAGATATTATTGAAGCAAGAGTTGAAGATATTTTCTTTGACGCTTTTGATGTATTACAGGAGCTAGGACTTACTAAAGTTAACGGTGGATTCGTCGTTACAGGTGGTTCAGCAAACTTATTAGGAGTAAAAGAATTACTGCAAGATATGGTAAGTGAAAAAGTGAGGATTCATACGCCATCACAAATGGGTATAAGAAAACCTGAGTTTTCTTCAGCAATTTCAACAATTTCTAGTAGCATTACTTTCGACGAATTACTAGATTATGTTACAATTAGTAATCATGACAGTGAAGAATTCGAAGAGGAAGTCATCGAATCTGATGAAAGAGAACATAGCACAAAATCAAGCGGATTTGACTGGTTCAAGAAAAAATCGAACAAACAAGAAGAGTCACAAATGTCAGCTTCTGAAGCGGAAGAACCAGAAGCACCTGAGGAATACGACGAAGAAGTAGACATCAAACAAGATGAAGAACGTAAACCTCAAGACAAAGAAGAAGGTAAATTCAAAAAACTTATGAAATCTCTATTCGATTGATTGGCCATTAAAACTAGGAGGAAATATAAATGTTAGAATTTGAACAAGGATTTAATCATTTAGCGACGTTAAAAGTCATCGGTGTAGGGGGCGGCGGTAATAACGCTGTAAACCGTATGATTGACCATGGTATGAATAATGTTGAATTTATTTCAATCAATACGGATGGACAAGCTTTAAACCTGTCTAAAGCTGAAGCTAAAATCCAAATTGGTGAAAAGTTAACACGTGGATTAGGTGCAGGTGCAAACCCAGACATCGGTAAAAAAGCGGCAGAAGAATCTCGTGAACAAATTGAAGACGCAATTCAAGGTGCGGATATGGTATTCGTAACTGCTGGTATGGGCGGTGGCACTGGTACTGGTGCAGCACCAGTCGTAGCAAAAATTGCTAAAGAAATGGGAGCGTTAACAGTTGGTGTCGTTACCCGTCCATTTGGTTTCGAAGGACGTAAGCGTCAAACACAAGCAGCAGCAGGTGTAGAATCAATGAAAGCAGCTGTTGATACATTAATCGTTATACCAAACGATAGATTATTAGACATAGTTGATAAATCAACACCAATGATGGAAGCATTTAAAGAAGCAGATAACGTATTACGTCAAGGTGTTCAAGGTATTTCTGATTTAATTGCTGTTTCTGGTGAAGTAAACCTTGACTTTGCAGACGTAAAAACAATTATGTCTAACCAAGGGTCGGCATTAATGGGTATTGGTGTTTCTTCTGGCGAAAATCGTGCAGTAGAAGCAGCTAAAAAAGCTATTTCATCCCCATTATTAGAAACTTCAATCGTTGGTGCACAAGGTGTACTAATGAATATTACTGGTGGAGAGTCATTATCACTTTTCGAAGCTCAAGAAGCTGCTGATATTGTACAAGACGCAGCAGACGAAGATGTGAATATGATTTTTGGTACTGTAATCAATCCAGAATTACAAGATGAAATTGTAGTTACTGTAATCGCTACTGGATTTGAAGATAAACCTTCAGCGCAAGGTCGTAAAGCTTCGAATACTGGTTTCGGCAGTAGTGCTACAAGCAGTAATGCTTCAAAAGAAGATTCATTTGCATCAAGTACAGCAAGTACTTCTCAACCATCTGAAAGTGCTAGTGAAGGCAGAAGTCATACTACAAATGAAGATGACATTCCAAGCTTTATTAGAAATAGAGAAGAAAGACGTTCAAGAAGAACTAGACGTTAATTTTCGAACTAATACTTCTTATGTGCGTAATTCAACCGACTAAAAGCTTAAAGTAGTCAATAATAAATACAAGATGTCATCAGGTCCAAAGATCTGATGACTTTTTTAAATTTAATTATTAGGCTCATAGCTATCTGTGTAAAATTTTTGAAATTCGAGTTTATCTCGGGGTCTCCTTTTTGAGTCGTAATGAAGAATTGTAGTTTAAATTAATGGAGGTTCATAGTATGCATGATAAATTTATTAAATATAGTCATATTTTAAAATACCAAGATCATTCTTTAGAAAGTGTGAATTTGGGTATAACAACTAGAGAAGAAGGCTTAAGCCCGTATCCTGATTCAGCATTCAATATGGCTAGATATATCGATGATAATCCAAAGCATATTACACAACATCAAGAGCAATTAGCGAATATAATAAAATACCCAAGAGAACAATGGGTATTCCCTATTCAAACGCATGAAAATAAAGTTGCTAAAGTAACAGCTAAGGACAAAGGTACAAATATTGATATTTTAACAGATGCTTTGCATGGGATAGATGCTTTATATACTTATGAATCTGATATCCTACTTACAATGTGTTATGCAGACTGTGTACCTATTTATTTCTATAGTGAAAAACATCATTATATTGGTTTAGCACATGCTGGATGGAAAGGTACTGTCGGTCAGATAGTAAATGAAGTCATTCAACAGATTGATTTTAATTTAGAAGATTTGAATGTCGTTATCGGACCAGCAACTTCTACAACTTACGAAATTAATGACGACATTAAATCTAAGTTTGAATCATTGCCTATAGATATAAATGAATATATAGAAACAAGAGCAACAAATAGACATGGTATTAATTTAAAACGAGCAAATGCTTTATTACTTGAAAATGCAGGTGTTCCCAAAGAAAACATTTATATTACGAATTACGCAACATCTGAAGACTTATCTTTATTTTTCTCTTATAGAGTAGAAAAAGGGAACACTGGTCGCATGCTAGCATTTATCGGTCAATAACAAAGAGGTGTAAAATTTGAACGTACAACAAAATTTAGAACAGATTGAAGAACAATTAAAAGTACATTGTCAAAATGGTCATATTTCAACATTACCAAACGTGATTGCAGTGACAAAGTATGTTACAATAGACCGAGCTAATGATGCTTATAATGCGGGGATTAGACATTTTGGTGAAAACCGTTTAGAAGGTTTTCAATTAAAAAGAAAAGCTTTACCTGATGATGTAGTGATGCATTTTATCGGCTCATTACAGACAAGAAAGGTGAAAGAAGTGATTAATGAAGTTGATTACTTTCATGCATTAGATCGTCTTAAATTAGCAAAAGAGATTAATAAAAGAGCAAACCATAAAATTAAATGTTTTGTTCAAGTCAATGTTTCAGGTGAAGCATCTAAACAAGGTGTTGCTTTGGAAGAAGTAGACGCTTTTATTGAAACATTAGCGCAATATGAAAATATAGAAGTAGTTGGTCTTATGACTATGGCTCCGTTAACTGATGATGAGTCATATATAAAAAGCTTGTTTCAATCATTAAAGAAAAAAAGAGATGAAATTAAAGCGCTCAATTTAAATTATGCCCCATGTAATGAGTTATCAATGGGAATGAGTAATGATTTCCATTTAGCAGCTGAAGAGGGTGCGTCATTTGTGAGAATTGGGACTAAACTTGTAGGAAAAGAGGAGTGAGCCCCGTGGCTTTAAAAGATTTATTTAGTGGATTTTTCGTGGTTGAAGAAGAAGATGACGAATTAGAAGCGTCAGAAGAACAAGATAGAAAACAAAATAAGCAAACAGCACAGACTCAAACAAATTTTAATGAACATACTAATAATGAAAATTCTGAAAGACAAAGATCTATACAATCCGTGCCCAAAAAACAATCATCAAGATTACAACAATCATCGGGTGAAAGGAAGTATCAAATGAATAACACTTCATCAAAAAATAATGCTAGGAACGTTGTGAATATGAATAATCAAGAACAAGATCAATTCGGCTTTACACAAGAAAGTTCTAAAATGTGTTTATTTGAACCTCGTGTTTTTTCAGATACGCAAGATATCGCAGATGAACTTAAAAACCGTCGTGCGACTTTAGTAAACTTACAACGTATTGATAAAGTTTCTGCTAAACGTATCATTGATTTTTTAAGCGGTACAGTTTATGCAATCGGTGGAGACATTCAACGTGTAGGATCGGATATTTTCTTGTGCACGCCAGATAACATTGAAGTAGCTGGCAGTATTACAGATCACATAGAAAATATGGAATACCAAGGTGAATAGAGGTAAAAACAAATGGATATAGCTTTATTAGGAAATATATTTAGTTTTATTTTATTCTTGGTTCAAATTTATTATTATGGGATGATTGTTTATTTCTTCATGTCATGGATACCAAATGCGCGTGAAAATAAATTCGGCCAATTTTTAGCTAAAATTTACGAACCATTTTTAGAACAATTCCGTAAAATTATTCCACCAATAGGAATGATAGATATTTCATCTATTGTTGCAATAATTGTACTAGTACTATTCCGTCATGGTTTAGCAAGTATATTTAGCTTTATTTTGAGTAACTTAGCTTAATACTATTCTCGTTAATAAATGATGAATACGTTTATAACTAATGGATAATATAAACAAGAAGCACCTAACGTTAAATGACGCGAGGTGCTTTGTCTTGTATTTGGAGTGATTTTAATCGATATATACCAACATTTTAGAAATGAAGAACATGAGTTAATTGATCAACTTATAGATAAGTGCGACAGAGCAAATGAGCAGTATGCCCCCATATTAACATCATTTTTAGATCCACGGGGGCAGTATATTTTGAATGTCATCGTTGGCAGTTATGATGATTTAGAAGTAAGTTTCTTTGGTGGTCCATATGCTGAGCGTAAAAGGGCTATTGTTGCACCTGATTACTTTGTACCTGAAGAAGAATTTTTTGAAATTGTCTTAATTGATATTGATTACCCGCAAAAGTTTGTAACACTACAGCATCAACATGTCTTAGGAACAATTATGTCCTTAGGAATAGAAAGGGAGCAGCTAGGTGACATCGTAGTAGATGGTTCAATCCAGTTTACTTTGACAAAGCAATTAGAATCTTATATTATGTTAGAGCTAAATAGAATCAAGGGTGCTACAGTGAAACTTAATTCTATTCCAGTAAAAGATATGATACAATCAAAAGAACATTGGCAAACTTTTGAAACGACAGTGAGTGGTTTAAGATTAGACGTCGTATTAAAAGAAATGATACGTAAATCACGTACAATTGCGAAACAACTTATCGACAAAAAGCGTGTCAAAGTAAATCATACGGTTATTGATGCTGCAGATTTTCAACTTGATAGTGGTGATTTATTGTCAATACAAGGATATGGTAGAGCAATGATTACAGATATTGGTGGTAAAACTAAAAAAGATAAATTTAGAATTTCTTATAAAACTTTATTTAAATGATGTTATACTTATATCATGTATAAGTAAGCACAACTAGGTTTTAACCAATGAAAAACTAGGCTAATATAAAAAAATGAAAAATTACTGATACAAAACGCTATTTTAGATATTTAAAGAAGAACCTAAATAGTGTATTATAGAAGGAGGATAACGTATGCCTTTTACACCAAATGAAATAAAAAACAAAGAATTTACACGCGTAAAAAATGGTTTCGAACCAACTGAGGTCGAAAGCTATTTAGAACAATTAAGTAACGAAATTGAACGCTTGAAAGAAGATAAAAAGCAATTAGAAAAAGTCATCGAAGAGAAAGATACAAATATTCAATCTTATAAAGACGTTCATCAATCTGTAAGTGATGCATTAGTACATGCAAAACAAGCGGGTGAAGAAACGAAGCTAGCTGCTAATAAAGATGCTGAAGCTACTGTAGCTAAGGCTAAAAGTGAAGCAGATAAAATTGTTAATGACGCAGTAGAAAAAGCACGTCGTCTTTCATTCCAAACTGAAGATATGAAACGTCAATCTAAAATATTTAGATCACGTTTCCGCATGTTAGTTGAAGCACAATTAGATTTATTAAAGAGTGAAGATTGGGATTATTTATTAAATTACGACCTTGATTCTGAACAAGTAACTCAAGAAAATATAAATCACTTACACGAAAACGATTTAACTGAAGAAGAAAAAGCTATGAAAGCAAAAGCTGAAGCAGACAATAATGCTGATGTGAATGCGCAAGCTACGAACAGTGATTCAGAAAATAAATAATAAACTTTAGAAATAACAGACGCGTAAGTATCAGTATGCATATTAAAGCGAGTTAGGGGTAGTGAGAGCCTTTCATATGTATGATGCTTATATCACTGTTGTTTAAATTCATATATGACATAAAGAGAACTCTAAGTTGAGTTAATCAGGGTGGTAACGCGGTTTCAATCGTCCCTGTTAATTGAACTTAGAGTTCTTTTTATTGTACGAATGAATAGAATTAAACATGAAAATAGGAACAAGGAGTGTATAGAATGGATTATAAAGAAACGTTATTAATGCCGAAAACTGCTTTCCCAATGCGCGGAGGGTTACCAAATAAAGAACCTAAGATTCAAGAGGAATGGGAAGCAAAAAATATTTATCAAAAAGTGTTAGGAAAAAATGAAGGAAATCCATCATATATCTTGCACGATGGCCCACCATACGCGAATGGTAGTTTGCATATGGGACATGCGTTAAATAAAATCTTAAAAGACATGATGGTTAGATATAAATCAATGCGTGGTTTTTATGCACCTTATGTGCCGGGTTGGGATACACATGGTTTACCAATTGAGCAAGCACTAACTAAAAAAGGTGTTAAACGTAAAGAATTATCTATTGCTGAATTCAGAAAAAAATGTGAAGAATTTGCATTACAACAAATTGATAACCAAAAGAAAGATTTTAAGCGTTTAGGTGTGAATGGGGATTTTGAAAATCCATATATCACTTTAAAACCTGAGTATGAAGCAGCGCAAATTCGTTTGTTTGGTGAAATGGCTGATAAAGGATTAATTTATAAAGGCAAAAAGCCTGTCTATTGGTCTCCATCAAGTGAATCTTCTTTAGCAGAAGCAGAAATTGAATACCAAGATAAGCGATCACCTTCTATTTATGTAGCGTTTGATGTTAAAGATGATAAAGGCGTAGTTGATTCAGATGCAAAATTCATCATTTGGACAACAACACCATGGACATTACCATCTAACGTGGCAATTACTGTACACCCTGATTTAACATATGGACAATATAATGTTAATGGCGAAAAATATATCGTTGGTAAAGATTTAGCGAGTGATGTTGCAGAAGCTTTAGGTTGGGATGAAGACACGCTTGAATTAGAAAAAGAATTTACAGGTAAAGAATTAGAGTATGTTGCAGCACAACATCCTTTTGTTGACCGTGTATCATTAGTTATTAATGGCTTACATGTAACAACTGACGCAGGTACAGGTTGTGTTCATACTGCACCTGGTCACGGGGAAGATGACTATATCGTAGGTCAGCAGTACAAATTGCCTGTAATTAGTCCAGTCGATGATAAAGGTGTCTTTACTGAAGAAGCTGGCGAATTTGAAGGTATGTTTTACGATAAAGCAAATAAAGCAATCACTGATGTTTTAAAAGACAAAGATGCTTTATTAAACTTAGAATTTATCACACATAGTTATCCTCATGATTGGCGTACGAAGAAACCTGTTATTTTCAGAGCTACACCACAATGGTTTGCATCTATAGATAAAGTACGTCAAGATATTTTGAATGCAATTGAAGAGACGAATTTCAAAGTAGATTGGGGTAAAACACGTATCTATAATATGATTCGTGATCGTGGTGAATGGGTAATTTCTCGCCAACGTGTATGGGGTGTTCCGCTGCCAGTATTTTATGCTGAGAATGGCGACATTATCATGACAAATGAAACTGTTAATCATGTTGCAGATTTATTTGAAGAATTCGGATCTAACGTGTGGTTTGAACGTGATACAAAAGATTTATTACCAGAAGGATTTACACATCCAGGTAGTCCAAATGGTGAGTTTACGAAAGAAACAGATATTATGGATGTATGGTTCGATTCTGGTTCGTCACATAGAGGCGTATTAGAAGGGCGTCCTGAATTATCATATCCAGCTGACTTATATATTGAAGGTAGTGACCAATATCGTGGCTGGTTTAATTCATCAATCACGACATCTGTAGCAACTAGAGGTCAATCACCATATAAATTACTTTTATCTCATGGTTTCGTCATGGATGGATCAGGTAAGAAAATGAGTAAATCATTAGGAAATGTAATTGTGCCTGATCAAATCGTTAAACAAAAAGGTGCAGATATTGCACGTCTATGGGTAAGTAGTGTCGATTACTTAGCTGACGTTCGTATATCTGATGAAATCTTAAAACAAACTTCAGATGTATATCGTAAAATTAGAAATACCTTAAGATTCATGTTAGGTAATGTGAATGATTATAATCCTGCAACTGATACATTAGCAGAAGAGGATTTATTAGAAGTAGATAAATATTTATTAAATAGACTACGTGAATTTACTGCAAATACGTTAGATCATTATGATAATTATGATTACTTAGACATTTACCAAGAAGTTCAAAACTTTATTAATGTTGAATTGAGTAATTTCTATCTAGATTATGGTAAAGATATTTTATATATTGAAGAGCGTAATTCTCATAAACGTCGTAGCATGCAAACAGTGTTATATCAAATTGTAGTCGACATGACGAAATTATTAGCGCCGATCTTAGTGCATACAGCTGAAGAAGTTTGGTCTCATATTCCTCATGTTAAAGAGGAAAGTGTTCACTTAACACGTATGCCAGAACGCGCTGAAGTTGACCGTGATTTCTTAGATAAATGGAACACATTTATGAATTTACGTGATGACGTTAACCGTGCTTTAGAAGTAGCGCGTGGCGAAAAAGTAATTGGTAAATCACTAGAAGCCAAAGTAATTATTGGAAGCAATGAAAACTTTGATGCTACAACATTCTTGCAACAATTCTCAGATTTACAACAATTATTCATTACTTCACAAGCAGAAGTAGTTGATACTGTTGATGACGGTGTGGCTTATCAGTATGGAGATATCCGCATCGAGCATGCACACGGTGAAAAGTGTGAGCGTTGCTGGAACTACAGTGAAGAACTTGGCTCAGTAGGTGAACTTGATCATTTATGCCCGCGTTGTCAAGAAGTTGTACAATCACTTGTATAAAAATACTTGCTCTAACTTAAAAGAAAATATGTAATAAATAACTTAGGTCATATGTTTTGCATCATGCATAACATATGACCTTTTTTTAAATAATTACCTAATATAAATAGTATTGAATGAGCTTTTTTTATGTATAAAAACTGTTTTCAAGTATACTGAATTTATTAGTGGTATAGAAAGGTGTTAAATATGTTCCATAGTGAAAGCGCACATTTTGTTAATGGCATTACGCTAAATGTTAGAGATAA